>WLWD01000505.1_pt1 | contig 101117 bp, 57 predicted proteins | sample 6712731 | NCBI WGS metagenome assembly WLWD01 (sample SAMN12718690, study PRJNA576275) | sponge metagenome | isolation source: marine sponge | host: Mycale hentscheli | place: New Zealand: South Island, Marlborough, Capsize Point | collected 2014-11-01 | reverse complement strand
AAAAAAGTTGGCCGTGTAAATTGTTCAAACAAATTGTGCATGATGATTTTATAAAGATGAATTTTACCCTTTGACCTTATATGTCAATTTTTTTTTACTGAAGCACATCACAAGTATAATGCCTTTTCCCCCAGCAGAAGGAAGGGTGTGTATGGTCTGTGAAATTACACCACCTCTTCACTACCGTACAAAAAACATTGTGTACTGGCTATAAATTATATAATACAGATAAGCTTTAAATAAGAATAATAAACAAAACAAAAACAAAACAAATGAAGCAGCAAAGCTGCGAACCCTCAGTGCTATTAAACATTACCTAGCTATTATAATAATATAATCTCCTTCAAAAAGAACAAAGCAATCTGTTAGCTATTTTAATGAGGCATCAATATAGCTCAAGTAATGAAAATAGTACATGGGAATGCTGTCTTCATAAGAGAAGCTAAACTAGCCAGAAACACTCACTGTTATAATTTTTCAATGTGAACTTCACTTCATTCAAATCCATCGGTTAACTTCCCTGAGCATAAAGCAAACTACACTGCGGGCTGCAAGAAGTCAAGTGATTATGACGTGACGCTAGGGGGAGTTACCCAGCTGGTATCAATGTGGAGCTGAAAGCTTCACGTTTTATCAACAATGAGCCCCAAATAAAAAAAAAGTAGCACAATAAAAGGACCTAAATCTTCTTTCTGAATAAGTTCATACCTAAATCACAGTTAATTGTCAGTAATCTCCTAAATCAGAGCATGACAGACAGACTGACAGGGAAACTACTACAAACCTCTTGCGCATACGCGCTTAGGGTTAACAAACAAACAAAAAAACAACAACAATCGCTAACCAACATTGTCTGTTGAAAAAAATTAGCAAATTAACTGTCTACCAGTCCCAAATCCACATCGTGACTTATAAGACCTGCAACTACCTCTATGAGGTCATACGACTTGCATTTGGTAATGGTCATCAATACTATACTGTATCATGCCAAGTTGCTTATGACCTTAGTGGTTGTCATAGCTCCTATGACTTGTCCTAGTCTTATTCTATGAACTGCATGTGAAAAATGGACATTTTTCTTCCATCACTGCACATCTGAATACTGGAAGCCAATATATTTGGCCAACAGAAGAAAATTCTTGTTCCCTATTCTCACAACATCAGCTGAAAAATGCACAAATGGTTCAGTGACATTAGATATTGGGGAAAGAACATACTCTTACTTCAGAAAAAGCATATGATGACTAAGTTATCAGGGTGTCATACTGGATTCTGCGCTGGGGGTGGGAAACACTGGTGTACTTGGCCAGTCTCATTTTGGAAACCCATACTGCTTTGATGGGCATGCCTATGTGAAAGTGTATATACCTTATACTAACCTGTGCTTTGTCACATAATTAAAGCTTATAGCTATTGTAGCTTACTAAATTAAAATTCTAGGGGAACTAAGGCTTGGAAGAGATGGGGGATTTCAGGGTGCCCCTACCACCTTGGCACGAAACCTGGTTATACAAGCTAATATGACACTGTGCTTCTGAAGCTGTGATATTATCACTTGTACGCTTAGAGAACTGACAAATTTATTGACATTGCCTCAGAGATACATAATAAAAACGGATAATCACTTAATAAACTGTTTAAACCATAATTAAGCAATGGGCAATCTGAAAAAGTCCTTCAACAACAGCTCAATGAAGAATAAGCAGATAAGTAAAATGATTTCACTGAAGTTTATCAGAATTGCATGAACTAGAATGACAGGACTTCATTTCATACACGATTTTCACTGGGGGGGGGGGAGGGGGGAGAGAGAGAGAGATAAGAGAAAGATTTGTAAAGTCACAAAAACCGTTTAGCCACATGAAAATGGTGAAGTCATGATCACGAAAACTTCGACAAACTACTACAAATTCCTACATTTTTTTCATAACTTACATTGAAATAAATTCAGAAGGGGTAAAAAAAATTAGGGTGGGAATCCCAGGGCTCCCATAACCCGCATGAAACCATGGGCTTAAAACAAAGTAGAAAATATAATAATACGTTGAGTTGTATGCAATAATTATCTCCCCTTCATTGTCCAGGAGCACACTAAAGGATGTTAGGGTGGCCATGGGAAAAACTATGAGTGAGGATAATTTTGGTGGAGCATGTTTTGGAACAATTCAGTAACTAGAAACCATTCCAACATGCACCCACACTTTCTCACAAAGAAATGAAAATTTTCAAGAGTACTGTGGAACAAACAAACTGACGAGCCCTTGTCATAATATATAGCTAAAACTACCACAAAATATCACTATCATAATTCAGGCCACCCTCATAGTTGCCAACTTTTAGATACAAAATGTAGGGACAACTCGGCGAGCTTGCGCGCCTGAAATTTTTTGCCACGACCACGCCCCCTTTTAATTAAACCGCGCCCCTTTTGCCACGTCCACATGCACATCGAAAAGATTCAGTGGTACACATGGTGATTGATCGTGAACTGATGATTTGTTTTGTGAACTGATGATTTGTTATGTGAACTTGTTTTTAGTCTTTGTGAAGTGATTGGCGAGTTGCTTTCTTGCGTTATGACTAAAAATAACTGTACTTTGACCCTACTCGGGCCATAGCTAGCTAAACTAAGTCTCGAGCTGTACTGTTACAGTTTAGCCTTCATTTTCTGGCCTCGGACCCTCTCTGGTCGGTGATGTCGGGACAGGAGCGGGACTGGAGCTAGAATGTCGGGATTGCCCGCCAGAATCGGGATGGTTGGCAACTATGCACCCTTGCTGTTTACTTTCATTAATTAATTAATTCATACAGTAGCTATACATAGCTTAGAAAAAATTGTTCAGGAAACACAACTTCACCAGGGGAAAAAAATGACCTGGGTGACCCCGTGCAGCTAAAATACTTAGACACTGACCGCTAGCCATAAAACTACTTACCCCAGAAGCATAAGCCAGGGTAGGGACAGCGAAGCTTCCTTCAAGTTCACCAAGACACAGTAGCGTAGCCGTAGTAGGAATCAGTAGACTATATTATAGCGCGCAACAATAGTTTAGACGACCACTTCCAGTCGAGAGTTTTACTTATATTATGGTAAAGCGTTTTAAACTTATTTAACCCGGCGATACTTACCTACACGTAATTGGAAAAGGGTTTTCCATGAGAAAATGCAGTATCTTTGCGAGGCTGCTTTTAATGGTCCAGCGTCTAGCGCAGCGAAGTACTTAGGGCCTGAGGGCGGTAGTTCAAGATGCACAGAGCGGCCTATGTCTACGCAACAGTACATAGCCTAACAAATATTTAACGTAGCTACATTTTCATCAATGCCGTTGGAGGGACATTATAAACTCAAGGTGGGGTCACTATCTAATTGTGTCTTTCTCTGGAAGGACCTGAGTGATCAAGTAAAAAACTACACCGGTTATAAAACTGTGCAGTAGTATGCACACTGGATATGCTTGCGCTTATGAGGGATTCTTCTTCAATTAATCATCAGCCATGTTACAGTTCCTAGCTTTCTAATTTTGCTTAATAATATAATGCAAGAAGTTAACTAAAACAATTAGTTAAAACGAGCACCTTCAAGCAGTGTGGAGTGTGGTGAGAGGCTATCAAATTGCAGAAAACCAAGTCACATTTTTGTAGAACTTAAAGCTCACCATTTCTCCCTCTGACTGGCTAGTAAATTTTTTTTTTTTAATGACTCTCAGTTTATTTGTGATCAAATGAATAAAATATACTTGGCACAGTACAACAGTTAACGAGTATGAATATTTATGTTCTTCATCCACAGCTCCATGTTATACCAGCATGCCTTTATTGCTGCAATGAAACAACAAATAAAACAAAACCAACAGAAAATTATTATAAGTCAACAGGTTCATTATAAAATGTTGGTATGTAAAAAAAGTATTCCTGAAAGGGTGTTACCTATTATTCCTGACAAAAATACACTCTTTTTGGTATAATCATAGAGTGTTTCGCAGTGTGAGTGTAACAGCACACCCTATGAGTGTAACAATACACCCCAATGCAAAAAAGTGTTCCAGTACACCCCACTTAGGGTGTAACTAAACACCCTGGTTTTTACAGTGTGCACAGTCATTGGTCTGGGGAAGCCATTCCTGCAGGCATATCATTTCACTCCAGGGAAATGCTAAAAATACAGGGACTTCCTGGTTGGCAACTATGCAACTACCATGCTATCAGAACTTGAGAAGGTTGCAAATTGCAATAAAGGAACTAGTCCCAATTATCATAGCGTCTTTGCTATGGGGTAGTAAACACTGGAGGGAGATGAATGTAGTTGCTAAATGTAACATGTAGTAGCGACTATCATTAAGAGCCGCTATAGTAAAGACCCAGTTTCAATGCAGCTGCTGAGATGCTTACTCTTCATAGAAGCATATTGCCATTTCACATTGACAGTAGTGCACATCCCAGGTGTACATAATGCATGGCAGATGATCTGTCCAGGAACAGACAATCCTCATTTAGGGAAAGAATCAATGGGCGTATTTTTCATCAGACAGTCATACCTGAATTTCTATTGCGTGGCTGCTAAACCCTCAAATGGATTGGACCTCACAAGCCTGGATGGGACTTTTTTTTTCTTTTCAATATTGTGACCACGGCATAGCAGAATCAACTAGAAAGACTTACCAATCGTCACCTCATAAATTTTATCATTTTTTTAAGTGTATGATATTCTCACCCTTCTTATCAGTGTCTGAATCAATTTTATGCTATTTATGCACCATATCTTGGCTCACAATCAAGACATATCAGGCTAGTCTGCGCCACATGCAGATCACGTTAGAACTGCCGGAACCAAAAGAATATACATACTTCCATGGCTTTGGTGTAGAATGGGATTAAAACCATACTGCAAAGACATTTATGGTGACGAAACTGAGGCTATAGATAACACCAGCTATCTTGCAAAAGATCTATGGCCAAGTCTTAGAGTGCAACCAATAGGCAAATAGTGCGGGACAGTCTGGAGTAGTAAAAATTCAGGACCGGGACAGTTGGACACTATGGTGATCTTATAGAGATCAATTCCAACTAAATATACAACAGATGTATGAAATCAACTCAAAATAATGGCCATTTAAATAGCTTACTACACTATACACACAACCTACAACAGTAAAGACCATAACAGCCTTACCAAACAAACAAAGTGACAAAAATACATATATACCGTTTTTTTTCCTTCTAATAACAGCACCAAAAAAGATTAATTCTAATTTTTGAAATGGTTGATTATAAAAGCAAAAATAAAATAAATTGTTAACATTTGCTTGTTTTAAAAAAATAGGGCGGTACTTTGCAGATAGGACAAAGTCAAATATTTATGACTAAGATAACTACATGAGTCCTGCCTGGTAGAAGCCATGTAACAAGGAACAACCCACTGTGAAACTTCAATGCCTGCATGCCCATTCTATTTTGCTTAGCACTACAAAAATATAAGTACAATTGGATTTATTCATAAAAGGACCCTGAAAAAAACTGTTGCCATGGAATGGTTCTGTTATTCGACCGGAGCTGTAATTGGAATAAATATATGGCATATAATTATATATAAGTTACATCACGAGTTAGAGGCCAGTATGGGATTTACACTACCGATGGCCATAAGCCAGAGGGTAGTGTAAATTCCATACTAACCAAACCGAGTGGTGCATCCGACTTGTACCCATGGGCTCAAGGCTAAACAATTATACCTGACAACTAAATTATAATCGAAAATTATTTAGAGTAGAGTAGCTGGCAGCCACATTTGACAAAAAAAAATTGCACCTTCTTGTCCACCAATGCTGGTAAGTTGGCCAGCTTAACTACCAACACTTGGCAAGTTGAACGATCTAGATTCTCAGTCAGTTATAAAATTACTAATATACATACGTCACCTCACTTATCGATTTCAAACTGTAAAACTACAAGCAGCCTCTCACCAACTGCCTTTGATGTGGTTCATTGTAATTTACTGTTAATAATAATTATTTATTCGTAAATTGTATACACTTGAACTAATTCTGAAGGCGAGTCAAACTGCTGGAATTTACAACCCAGTCAAAGGTAGCTATCGTCAGTTTATTTAGCCATCGGTTGGGTCAAGTCGGTGGTCTAATTCAATCAAATTTACAGAGTAGTAGGCATCTTGTTTGCTCTATTCCAAGTAAGATAGCTAATTAAGTTTGATACACATTTCCTAGAAAGTGAGATGAAATATATTCACTACAAATAGAGGAATCTAATTGGACAGTTTGAAACCATGATACATATACAGTGAAACCTCTCTTAATGGACATTCTATGTAAAGGACATCTCTCTGTAATGGACAATAGTAAAAGCACTGATGGGAGTTACCATAACTATATAAGAACCTCTATGTAAAGGACACCTCTGTATAATGGACAAATCAGGTTGTTCTTATAGTGTCTGTTATTTGGAGGTTCCACTGTATTAGCTATAGTTGCATGGGTACTGAAAATTTATACTCACACTGAACGAAGTTACTGAACAAAGCAGAACCATTTTTAGAGGTCATTAGAAAGACAATATTTTTCTACTTTGATGCCCCACACTCACCTGCCCAAAACATTTTACCACCCCACATCAACCAAGTCGCCACTGCAAGGTGAAGTTTGTAGGCTGCGGCCACGGTCAGGCGTACTACAGCAAGTGTAGCTGTAGCACCAAAAGGTGTACTGGAACACCCCTTTTTTTTTCACAGTGACTCCTGATGTATTTATGACAGGCCATATAAACACAAATGCATTAATATTAAATTACAACAATTTGAGTTATTGCTGACATGAAAAAAGGCATAGTAGCTACAACCCAGGAATTATGCGCTGTGAATTGTAAGGTACATTCTAGAGCTGCGCAGGCATAATATTGCGCAATAGTGCCGCCATATATTATATAGAGGGACATTGTATATATCTGGCCCGCATGACATAGGTAGCCAAAATTAAAAGTTCTTTGGTTCTTAGCTATCGTGTTTCATCCCAATCCTACGAATAGTGCGTATGTCCAGAGAGAAGTACAGATTTTTGTTGTAAGATGAATTTCTCATGTTTGACCAATGTGAGCAGAGAGTACGTGACACCAATAGTGTGGACAACTACCTACACTTTTGAAGACGGTTCAGTTGACGAGAGTGCCTATGCAAACGGATACGCAGCGAGTACGGTGGCCTTAATAATTTTCATGCTAGGAACCCCATTGAATTCTTGGGTAATCTCGGCAATTCTTTACAAAAGACTTTATAATGTTGCGGCCTTGATCCCGATGCTAAGTCTAGCTCTGAGCAACCTTATGCTGTGCATTTTAATATTGCCCTTCATCATCATCAGTGGATATTCAAGGGAGTTTATATTTGGGTCATCAGACTACGTGAGATGTAAAGTTTGTGCCTTAGGTGTGGCTAATGTTACGCTACCGTGTGTGTCTATTTTTAACTTAACATTAATGTCAGTTGGCAAACTACTCTATTTGAAATTCCCACTGAAATATGATCGTATATTTACACCAAAAAGAACTACGATTATATCATTGATATTATGGGTAATCAGTATTCTCGTAGCTTTGCCGCCTCTCTTCGGATTTGGAACCGTGTCGTATTCGTACGCTGCTGCTACTTGTACCCTAGCAGTAATCGGTGGTGGTAGTGAAATTTCCCCCGTATACTACTATGTGTTAATGTTGTCTGCAATAATAGTTATCCCACTGTCTGCGTTAACTTTAATGTACGTCTGGATCCTTCTCATAGTTCGCAAATATATTCTTCGAAGTCTTGCGAGGTTTGCTAAAATAAATACGATCGTCTCCACTCAACGAAGTATGCCTGAAAATGGAGAACATCGTAAAAAAATAAAACAAATCAGAATGATTCGAGTATTAGGAGTTATTATTCTTGCAAATATAATGACCTGGAGTCCAGTATTAATTTTGGGAATTACAGGAGCAATTACAGGTCCTGGAGTACTTCCTACTCCTTTATTTAGTGTTTCCTACTCAATGTATTTATCAGAAGTTGTAATACACCCTCTGGTTCAAATCATATTAATATCTGAACTGAAAGAGACTGTGATCATGATACTTTCAAAATTAAAGAATAGTAGATTGTTTCATTTTTGCAGCTAAAATAATTGTTTATTTAATAGTAATCATAATAATAATGTCCTATAATTGGTCAATTTAATTAATTAACTGTATGAAAGATGTCTGTTTTTGAGACTCAAGATTCTTTGAAGACTTATCTTAAAGCCAGAAACGTAGCTATAAGGTTTTTCTGTATTGTTTTTGATGAAGTAAAAAAATAATGGGATTGTTATCTGTAGTTACATACAAGAACATAATCATTTGTAATACAGTAAAGAGTGACTACTATTAACATCAGGCCTGGTAGCCAGGGGGAAGCACGTGTTCCTATCTTTAAAATAATTATATTCATAATTAATTTAGTTCAATAAAAAATCATATTGTATGCACGACAGAAATGTAGTTTATTTTCTGGTACAAAATATTACAGTTGTTTAAATTACATTAAAGCATTTATAATAATCAAAATATTTAAAAGATGAAAAGTATTTATCAGCTATAATAACATAATTCCTGTGGTGCCTAGTATCCTCTGATAGTTCGATAAGGTTGACTGCCACCAGTTCCACTGACTGTGACCAGTTCCACTGACAGGCCTTGCAGTATCACACAGTTGGTCAATTAATAATGGTTAAAGTTATATTAATTGGCGAGCAAGCGTAGCTAGCGAGACACTTACAGGGGTAACACAATTGAAAATCGGGGATGTTTGTTTATATATTTATTTATTGGCGAGCGAGCGAAGCGAGCGAGACAGTATTAGGGGTGGATAATGCAAAATCGGGCATATGTTATATATATATATATATATGTATGTATGTATGTATGGATTGTACGTATGCCCTTTAAACGCGCGCGCGGGGAACGTTTTTTCTTAAAAAAAAACACGGTTTTTTAGGCTTGACCCCAGTATATTCTGAAACTACAGCATTAAGCAAGTCTTACTTTATACTTAAGCTCCAAAGTATGAGAAAATTCCTGCTAAAACGTTTGTTTTCAAGACACAAAAAGTTGATTCGACAGGTTACTATGGCATTGAAGACCCTTTTCCAGACTTAATTTCAAAACTTCGCCGTTTTATGGGGGGATACGGAGTGCCGGTTGTTGGTTGTCAAGAGCCGTTGGTAGTCAGAATGCCGTAGTATTAATGCTATGGAAGCTACTACTTCTCGAGGGAAGCTGAGATAAGTACGCAATTCCATATTTGTTAGCTAAATATGCAAAATTAACTCTGGCCTTTCTTTTTTGTAGCTAAGAGCTAGTCAACAGTGACTGGTAAATTCAAATAGTCAGTTTGGCTCAAATTTAGTACTACAAAAGTTACAACTGCTCAAGAAAATGAGGTAAAAAAGTAATTTTGTATTTGTGTGCTAAAATTGATTATCTTTTGTTTTTGTAGGTGAGAGCTTGTTGTCAAGAATGGTCAAAGTAACTTCAATTTGATACTACAGAAGTTATCAATACTCAAGAATGATGTAAGTAGTAATTCCATATTTGTTGGCTTTACCTAACTATCAGGCTCGCTCGCCATTTGTGCTCAAGCACATCACACTAGTTGGCGAGCGAGCGTAGCTAGCGAGACAGTATTAGGGGTGGATAATGCAAAATCGGGTATATGTTATATATATGTATGTATGTATGGATGGTACGTATCTTCTTTAAACGCGCGCGCGTAGAACGTTTTTCTCCCAAAAAACACGGCTATTTAGGCTTGACTCCAGTTTATTCTGAAACTACAGCATTAAGCAAACCTTACTTTATACTTAAGCTCCAAAGTATGAGAAAATTCCTGCTAAAACGCTTGTTTTCAAGACACAAAAAGTTGATTCGACAGGTTACTATGGCATTGAAGACCCTTTTCCAGACTTAATTTCAAAACTTCGCCGTTTTATGGGGGGATACGAAGTACCGGTTGTTGGTTGTCAAGAGCTGTTGGTAGTCAGAATGCCGTAGTATTAATGCTATGGAAGCTACTACTTCTCGAGGGAAGCTGAGATAAGTACGCAATTCCATATTTGTTAGCTAAATATGCAAAATTAACTCTGGCCTTTCTTTTTTGTAGCTAAGAGCTAGTCAACAGTGACTGGTAAATTCAAATAGTCAGATTGGCTCAAATTTGGTACTACAAAAGTTACCACTGCTCAAGAAAATGAGGTAAGAAAGTAATTTTGTATTTGTGTGCTAAAATTGATTGTCTTTTGTTTTTGTAGGTGAGAGCTTGTTGTCAAGAATTCAAGGTAATTCAGATGGTCAAAGTAACTTCAATTTGATACTACAGAAGTTATCAATACTCAAGAATGAGGTAAGTAGTAATTCCGTTTTGTTGGCTAAAATTACAAATAATAACACTGGTTTATTTTTTTATCGTAGCTGAGAGCTTGTTCAAGAGTACTGGTGATTGAGATTATCAGAATGGTTGATGTTTGATACTACAAAAGTTACCATTAATCAGGTAAGAGAGTGATTTTGTATTTGTTTGCTGAAATCAAATTCATAACTGCTATTATAGTGTTTGCATGAAGTATAAGCTAAAATAGTAACATTTTATGTTACCTTCTATCAGGCCTCGCTCGCCATTTGTGCTCAAGCACACCACTAGTTTATATATATGTTTGGACGTATGTATGTCATTTTGTACTTTGACCCTCCGTATTTTTGTGTTCGCTCGGCGTTCGACCCCGTCCCAAACTTCACTAAACAGAATACTCTGGTTTTGCGACCATTACCCGTGTCACCTTAGAAATTGAATTGTTTACCGCTTTGAATTGTTTTGCGGGTGCAGTTAAAACTCAAAAACTTATGGGAGCTCCATTTCTATTCGAGTTAGTGGCGGTGGTAAGTTAATACATTATTTGTCACAGTTATAAGCACTACTCAACAGCATTTACTTGACAATTCATTGTCCACTAGACTTACCACGAAGGTAAGTCTTGCGTAGGTATGTTCAGTTGTGTGAAAGTATTGTGCGTTACAACTACTATTAAGAATATCACAAAGTAAATTTTAAATAACGTGACTTGATTTTGTTGCTTCTTTTTCAATTCAAACAGTTGCGGGGAGTGGTTACTATGGCATTGAATCTCCTTTACCGTATATGCGTAATTTAACAACTCGACTTTATTTTAGTAGTTTGAATAACAATAGTGTAGTTTAAGGCTCGCTCGCCATTTGTGCTCAAGCACACCACTAGTAGACATGCAGTAACACAAACAGGCTCAGTTGGTCAAATGGACAAAGAATCTACAGTGCTCAGTGACTATATAGGAGTAGGTAGATGAGGGGGTAGAGGGCCCCCCCCCCCCCCCCCCCCCACCTTTACACAAAGACAGTGAACAAAGAGTCCAGCTCAGTTGGTAATCCCAGAAGTATCAATTACTACTACAATGTGGCATGACTATGAATATAATTAGTGTGTGAGTTTGTATGCTGGGTTGGCCTATTCCAGCCCCACAATTCCCAATTTTAAATTTCTTTTCCACTCTTTATTTAGCTAATGATAGTGTCCTGTTAAGGGTGGCCGCACACCGCCCACGCAATTTTTACCCGGTTGGTTGCTAAGCACGATTCTGCTACTTCCTTTATTTGCAGGGCTACTCTACTATACTAGAAGGATAAAGTACCTGCCGAAGATACTGCACACCGACTTTGGAGTGAATCTGAAGGAAATATCATGGCCCCGATGTAAAACTTTGAAACAACTTTTTGGAGCGGTGCGGCAAGTTGGAGCTCCAGAATTTTGTACGCCGCTAGCCAAGACGATACTCTAGGGCAAGACAACGAGTTTTTTTCCATTTCAATATTACTTTATGATTTATTTACATTTTTTTCCTTTTATAAGATTTTGAAAAATTCAAATTGTGGTGCCCTTCTTTTTTTTGTGTTCTACACGTGTGCAAAAAATATAGTCGTTCTCATTATTTGATTCCAAGAAAAACTGATTCAAAATTTGATACTTCTATTCCACTCGCAATTCTTAAGAAATAGCCCCACCCCCATATCTCGTACTGCGAGTACGCGAGCAATTTTTTTTTCAATTAGTTTGTATTGGTTCTAAAAAGAGCCCGCCTATATCCAGAGTAAACAAACATCAATACAACAATAACAATAGAGTCAGAAGAGAGAGCAGTTTATTGGAGATAGCCATAGGTAAAGGTATAGATCTGCGCAGCTTGGGAAGTCTTCGCTCCACAGAAATCGAGCCTGGTATAATATCCATCCACTTGAGTTCAGGTGCGCAGAGTCCAGAGAACGGCTACAGGAGGAGAGGCAGCCTGGTGCACCTTGCTGCGTGAGCTCAGACGACGTATGGAGAGTTGCTGTAAACAGATATGAGACAACAAGAAGCTAAACTAAAACACTACAACTTCGCAAAGTATACTTCTGCTACTACTGCGCGATAGTTTCTGCTCGCGTATTATCAACTGGTGGGGTATTGGCGGGGAATAAATTAATGTCCGGATCTACAGGCGGTGCGCGTTGCTATGTGCGGCCACCCTTAAGAGCTAACATTTGTGCACTATTGACAGTTAAAAAAAAGTGTACAAAAATTGTTAATATGCTGCTTCTCTTCAGCCTCTTGTCCCCTCCAATGTTTCATTGAGCATGCCTGCACATACCCACTTCCTGTGAATACATGTATAATTCTAGCTATGTGATCCTCACCTTTTTTTTCTTTTCTTTTTTCTTTTGCTGTTCTTTGACCAGTTCAAGGCAGTTATCATTCCCCTTTAACTTACTAACCCTGAGGTCTGCTAGAAGAGGCTAATTGCAGGCTGGTTTAAACTGTGGCAGTTTAGCTAGTGTATAAAAATAAGGAAGAGACACAGCCCTACTTGACTCCTGTACTACTCCATAACCTGATAGCAGAAAGGTGACTGTATTGGATCTTTCAAATCCAAGCTTGCTTGATAAAAATTATGCCGTCCAAGATAAGATAGCTACTGCATGCACTCGAGCTACTTTCTGAAGCACATTGACAAGACTTGTTTACCCAGTATTTTTACATTGTTGTTGTTGTCTACATTTGTAATTGTGAGAGATCTATTCCACTCTTTCATGTTTAAAAGTTACATGTTATGTTCTCAAACAAAAGAACGCTCAATTTTGTTAGCATATTCATTGCAACTATGAACCGAACATCAAAGTGAATGCTTTATGTAAACATTTCTTCTAAAAGCATCAGCACAGAATGGAAAAACATCATTGTTATTTAATTGAGAGACATATCACTGGCATAGGAACAGGGGGGGGGGCACAGGGGCCAGGGCTCCCCCCCCCCCACCCCGCCCCCCCCATATGTTCACAGATTTGTGTACAGGGATGCCATTTTATTGAAGCTAACGAGAGATTTCAGTAATATGTTTGGTACGTAAGCACCCTCTTGTTTCCCATGAGTGCCTTATTACGTATACAACATGTAGGTCCTGGAAAACAGTAACTGAACTGAGCAGTGAAGATTGTCAACCATTTAGTAATAACTTGTGCATTGAAATGAAAAAAACAACAAAGGATGCTATTCTTGTGGCCAAACCTAAACATATGAATTGTTGTTTACTCTAGCAACTAACAATGCATAGCCAACTATTAGCCACTGCAAAACCGCAATTCTCTTCTAGCGCCGTTAAAGGATGATTGTCGACCATATCAACTTCTTCAGTTTAGAGAATTAACAGTGGAGGGCTTGCCACCACTTCTGCGGTTTAGAAAAAAAAACTTATTTCAATTTGAATAGGGTTAAAAATTCAGTTTTTGGAAGTCTTCACATAATTAGGACAAAAGGAGCATCTAGCCCATGTTTTATTTTAATTGTGGTGTTGGTGGCCTCAGCCCCTCCACTTTTCTAATGTAGTTTTGGATGAACATTTACACTCTAGTTTTAGTTACCGCAATTTTTGTTGACAAAATTATTTTAAGATTAATTTTAGTTCACCAGCAAAGACTACAATTAGTTTTAGTTTTAGTTTTTCTAATGTACTAACTTCCATTTTAGTTTTAGTTTTGGTTGTTGTTGTTTTTAATTCATTTTTTAATTCAATTTTTATTCAAGTCATCAATTTTAGATCAAATGCAGACTTTTGTATCCCACCAATTGTTAGCTTGTTTTATAGTTGTTGTTTTGTTGTTGTTGTTGTTGTTTTGTTTGTTTTTGTTCTTTCTAACAGGAGTACAATAATTTAGATTTTGAAGTCTTTATTACATGGTGGCCAGTCTCTACTTACTGAACAGACGGCAAATACAGCACAGAGACGGAATGATTTGACATACACATGCTAAGGGAGGAGGCTGGGCTAGATAGTCGAGCAACCACAGACTGCTGTCCAACAGTTTGCCTTAGCCAAACAATTTACTCAGGTGCTACGAAGAAACAATTGGATAAAGAGATTTGCTTCCTGGAACTACCATCTGAAATTTAAACTTCAGTGTGGTGCCAGCTCCACAGTTGAGTCTATGGCAAATAGCTATCCTATAAAAAATGGAAAAAGAAAGGAAGATAAACTAACAGCTTTTTGTGAATATACATCATGCAGTTATGTAACTTGTTCAATGAATTAATTCAATAATAAGGACCCCTCAGAATAATTCACTGTGGTTATCATGCGTCACACATGCATAGTGAAGAAGGTAACTGAAAGTGTACTATGTAGCTAGGTCTTCACCAAATGGGAATCTTACAAGATATAATTATTTTGTTAATTTGTCAGAAGTGGATCTCAATATCATAGTTAGAGAAACATATTTCCACTATATTATATTTATGCAGGTGTTAGCATATATGCTATACAGACCTATTGACACTAGGATTAACGTGGCATGGATTTCATGATGCAGACTGAGAAGAAAATGGAAATAGAAATCTATGGCACTGGAAAATAAACACTGAAAAGCTAAAATCATGTTAACTGAGATCTTAGAAATTGCTCCAGCAAATCGTTATTATTATACTAATAACGCTACGGTTGTGGTTTAACCTTACGAATAGTTTGTATTATGTCTTAACCAAGAGAATACAGCAACACGAAGAGTGAGTTTATCTAGAATATCTACTCAATAATTAGTTGGTCATATTCTCCAATTGTTTTTCTTTCTCCTAAAAATTATTGTAAAGATAATTGAAAATAAGAAGTGAAACTGTAATCAAAAGTGATTTGAGCGTAATTATTTAGAAGCTAATAAGTGTTGTTGTGTTGTTATCTTGGAATGATGTGCTTCAGCACAACAAAGAGCAAGCTAGTCTAGCTAAAGCTTACATTGAAGTTTCTTCCACATTTGCTAGCATAACATCTGTTGCCTTAAGTTTTCCTGAAGTCGTATGTATTATTTAGTGAAGCTGAATCCTATTATGAAGTCTAAGGGTACTGGTAAAGACGGGTACTCCCCATTGAGAGAGAAAGCAATTTTAATAAGAAACATTGAAACAATTTTAATAAGAAACTTTGAAACAATTTAAGTTTTTGGCACTGTTGCACAAGGCTAAGCTCACACTGAATGTGTTTGACTAAAAAGTGAGGTCAGAGTGCTGTGTTCATCAGCATACTGAATTGGAATTGTACTCACCAAAGAGAAGCAGTGTTGTCTTTCTAGTATCACCTGCTGAAAGTGTTAAAGGAAACCTGTGTATAATAGTGGTAGTCGGTATGGTACCGCATCAGTCGCGCGATTGGTAAAGGGTCCGGCTATGCTAGACTACCTCAACTGGACGGTAACATAACAACCCACTTACCGTCTACCCGTAGCAGGATTTGTGATGCTCTAATACGCATGAATAATTGTAGTTATTTGCCTCGGAATTAGTGCTACACTGAGTTGCCTCTTGCTTCAGGTAGCACTTCCTGTGCCACCAGGAGTTCTGTTCAGTGGGCAAGGAAGACTTTGCCTGGGTTCACAGAGACAATGATTTGTAGTCAACTGATCCTCCACTCTTTCAACGTACAAAACTCTGAGCTGGGTGTGATAGGCCAGAGTATATAGCTAAAACCCAATCACACCTAGTCTCTCATATCTGATTGGATAACAATTTTGTGTAAAATTGAACGAATACACAAATAAGGATAACACATCAAAGTATAAAACAAAATAAGTTCCTATTGTAAACTTTCCTTCTGCCATGCACATCTGATGTTCCCACAAAGTATGTTTCATATGTCAAGTCTTGTTAGTAAGGATGAATCATTAAATGTCATGATCAGAATGTAGAGCTACTCGGCTTAAAAATTGCTCAAACTTAATAAAACTCTAGAGCAATAGCTAAAATCATCAGTTGAGAGAGTCACAGTTTTGAATGCCCTTATATTGTGCCTGCTATATTAATTTGAGTAAGCTAATTTATATTTTAACTAAGCTAAACAAAAAGTTAGAAACAAAATCTATTTGTTGTGTAGTTGAACACAAATTTAACAATTACGTAACATGACTGAAGGACATTAGTTGTAGTTGTAGATATGGTTCTCAAGAGAGAGTTTCTACTCAAAATTAATATGCAAAGTTTTAATGCCAAATTGGGCAGCTGCTTTATCCTCAAAAAAATTTGAATATTGACAAAAACCAGTATACATTGATACTATACAATACTTAGTTCCTATTATACAGCAACCAACTATAGCAATATGTGTGGGGTTGTGAGGATTTTAGAGAGATGGTTATGCTTTTGTATTTCCACACTCCCAGGTTATGCTGCCACCAAAGTCTAGCACCGTCAAACAGACTTCAGAGAATTACAGCACAGAATCAGTTTCCATAATCAGTTGTATTGACCGGTGCTGTATGAAGTGATGACTAAAGTAAAGACACAAATGAGACTAAAATGGAATAAGTGATAGTTCAAATACTCTGTGTCCAGCAACGAAGCTATATGTAGAACAAATAAGTGCCACGTTCAAATGTCAATAACACTGTTGAACTATTACTCCATGTTTACTGTTTATCTAATCCCTGCCAGAACTCAATGCTCCATTGTCTCTTCCTGCCTTCCTTAAGAGTCGTGGCCCCACAAGATGCATAAAACTATTTTTTGTCTACAAGACTATTTCACTGCATCACTTTATTACAGAGAGCCTTCTATGATGAGCTACAAGAATGTGTCAAGTTATTATTCGTGCTCAAATAAACAAAAACTCTCAGCATTACCAGTGACAATTAATTAACAAGCAACATTGTGTAAAATTCAACTCTGTACAAAATTCAACGTTCTTTCCTGATTAAGCAGAAAAAACTTCTTGGTAATTTCATTGCATTTAATACAAATGTCCTCTATTCTACCTATTGTTCAGTCTAGCTACCTGAGATTTAGAAGTCTTCAGCAAACAACAAACTAACATAATACTGTACAATTAATTCATTTTGAACTACTACGTTACTACTTATAAGTGAACATAATAGTCTTAATTTTTAACTTATCGTAGTATTGATGAAGTTTAATTTTACCCATTTCGATCCCATAGTATATTCATCTGTTAGATAATGAAAACTGGAAAAAATGTGGACGATTAATCCTACCAGAGAAATGTCCTTGATAAGAGTTGTGTGTGGGGTTGTAAAGGCCCACAGACGTTCTGGACTTAGTGAATGGTTATCTCTGAGATCCCACTGGTCAAATTGTGACAGGAGACAGCCAAAGTTCGACAACCACAAATTAGATAGATTTAATGGAGAAACAAGAAATAAAATGAGTTACAAGAAAGTATGAAAAAGTACTAACATGTTTACATAACCTCATTATCATCTAATTATATTCATGATCCTTCAGAACCACCACAATCTGTACCATGTCATCCCATATATACAATATAAGTTGTCTTGCGAAAATTAGTAACCTAGCAGAATCAGACTGTGTTACCTTTTTGTGGTTTGTTGATGAGCACTAGAACTACCATACCAGCAAAGCCACCAGTTGCTCGCCTCACACTAGCCTAGGGGCGCAAAATTGCTGAAGCTTATGTTGACTCTGGTACTATTTTAACGCCCCCTATTGTCACACTGTATGTTTGCTTTTTACTATATTCTCAGTGGTTTACTGGAGCGCTAGGTGTTACCCATTAAAACTACCGTTGAAGCATGTATCTCTTGTACTTTAGCTTTTCTCAGGAGACAGCATCAATATCTATCATTTCATTGCACGAGTCACTTATCGACTTGCGCGAGCTACATATCAACATAGATTATATTCACATTGGTACTAGCATAATAATTTTTTTTTTGGTATTAGTAATTACTAGCTAGTGCGAAGTAATACTGAGAGTTAGACTTCTACACATCAAGTGTGTGTTCGCTTTTAGATTTATACTCATCATGTGTGTGTATTTGCACAATGTGTTTACATGTCTTATGTATCACGTGGAGTATGGGTTTTAAATCTGTTTATATGTAGTAAGGTATTTTGTATACTTTCACACATGCTATGTTTATTGGCATGCAGAATGTTTACTTTGAATATATAGGTATGAAACACTTTCAGGAATATGGCTGTTGGCTTGCAGAGACTGTGGTGAAACTTAACTTTTAAAACAATTAAGTATTAGCTATTACAAACAATTAAATCAATTTTTGTTTACAGTCTTGATGCATTCAATATAATGACAACAATAATAATTAATAAAATCATAATTGTCTCTGAATTTCGTAATAATCCATGATATAAGCACCGTTATAAGAAACCTGCCTATAATTTTGATTTGAAAATAAGCTGAATAGCTATACTCTATCCTATTCTAAACCTTATAACAAGCTTATACTGTGTATGGCTTACAACGAACTTATTGCAATTGGCTATCATATTATATGTCATTACTTGAATTAATAATTATATTGGAGCAGAACTGAAGTAGTTATTTGCAGAGGTTTGCTTTGGGGGCGTTGTCGTCCTAGGGTGGAGCCTCCCCACCGGAACTTGTGCACTAGGATGAACACTCCTCGGTTAGGACATTAACTCCCCACCCAGTTTTTATTTACCTTGGAAGTATGGTAGATTCTTTGCTTTACTCATGGTCGATTAACTTGAGTTTGATGAACTTTTTAGTACCAATTTATTTCATTAATCAAAATATTTTGGACTTCATTCTCAAGAGGCAAAAACTCCAGACTACATAACTAATACTTATAAAAGTATTTGAAGTATATATAAATAAAGTATATTTTATCAATTGCATCTATGATTGTATTGGAGTGTGTGTGTGTGTGTGTGGGAGGGGGGGGGAAGGGGGAGGACACATACACACACACAAAAAAAGTGAGATGGTTTATTAGTCTATGTGCATACGCACACAAGGGATCTCATGAGTATTGAGTTTCCACCATTGGTTACTTGGTTATTGGTAATACAGCATAACTGCACAGTCATTGGTCTGTGGAAGCCATTCCTGCAGGCATATCATTTCACTCCAGTGAAATGCTAAAAATACAGGGACTTCCTGGTTGGCAACTATGCAACTACCATGCGACCAGAACTTGAGAAGGTTGCAAATTGCAATAAAGGAGCTAGTCCCAATTATCACAGCGTCTTTGCTATGGGGTAGTAAACACTAGAGGGAGATTAAAGTAGTTGCTAAATGTAACAACATGTAGTAGTGACTATCATTAAGAGCCGCTATAGTAAAGACCCAGTTTCAATGCAGCTGCTGAGATGCTTACTCTTCATAGAAGCATACTTCCATTTCACATTGACAGTAGTAGTGCACATCCCAGGTGTACATAATGCATGGCAGATGATCTGTCCAGGAACAGACTATCCTCATTTAGGGAAAGAATCAATGGGCGTATTTTTCATCAGACAGTCATACCTGAATTTCTATTGCGTGGCTGCTAAACCCTCAAATGGATTGGACCTCACAAGCCTGGATGGGACTTTTTTTTTCTTCTCAATATTGTGACCACGGCATAGCAGAATCAACTAGAAAGACTTACCAATCGTCACCTCATAAATTTTATCATTTTTTGAAGTGTATGATATTCTCACCCTTCTTATCAGTGTCTGAATCAATTTCATGCTATTTATGCACCATATCTTGGCTCACAATCAAGACATATCAGGCTAGTCTGCACCACATGCAGATCACGTTAGAACTTCCGGAACCAAAGAATATACATACTTCCATGGCTTTGGTGCAGAATGGGATTAAAACCATACTGCAAAGACACCTACACTGTAAACCAAAAGGTGTACAGTTCACACCAAATTAAGCGTGAATCACTTGTAACAATAGTCACACCAAAATATGGTGTGATGCGCACACCTCATCGTTTGAGTGTGAAGTACACACCAAATTTAGTGTGAATTCTCACCACAATCACTATGAACTCATACTTACATTAATGCTGAATTATTTTAAGTTACATTGATTCTAGTAATACATATCAACATTTTTTTTCCAAAAAGAGATTGGTGTAATCTCACATCTCATTAATCAGACGACTAAAATCTTAGTCAACTCTCTTATCTAGCACACAAGTGTACAAAACATTTATAAGGTAGATTACAACGATAATAGCATTGGTTTTTGCCTGCACATGAATATAATTAATGTTCGGTAAAGGGTCCATGCTATTCCATTGAGTGTGAATTTCACAGTAAGTGTGCATTCACACTAGGAAGAAAGTGTGAAGGACACACTATGCATAGGTGGTGGGCATTCACACCACCAGTTTGGTGTGAATTTGGTGGGTTTTCATGCTATACTTTTTACAGTGTATGGTGACGAAACTGAGGCTATAGATAACACCAGCTATCTTGCAAAAGATCTATACACTATGGTGGGCAAAGGAGCAGGACATGGACACTGTAATGTTAACACATCTAACAGCAGGCCAGACCTAATCACATTTTTGTTGCACTTGCTGAGTCAGCAAACTGGCTAGGAAAGAAAAAAAAACTTGTCATCTCAGTAACTTATGTCCATATTCTTGTCATGTTATTTATTATCAATTGCTCATGTTATATCCTGTTATTATTATATATATTTTTTCTTCATTGCTCAGACAAAAGAAAATGATTCAGTCTAGTCTTGCAATGATGATGACAATTATGATGAATTAATCACACTGGTAAAATAATATTAATTAGCAGTAGGAGTATCTAGTCAGGGTTTCATCCTGGATTTTTGTCGTAGAGAGGGATGGAGGGAGTAGAAGTTGATGGTTGTCAATGGTGACTATCTTTGTCTTGGGGGAAGGAGAGGGGAAGCTCATGGGTGCCAGTGTTCCAAACCAACTACTTTTGAAGTTGGTGATTATGATTTCTCTGCTTTCAGTCTGATTCCATCCGTGTGTTTTCTTGTTGAAATTTGGTAAAAGTCATCAATAAGCTTTGCTTTTAACACACACTTAAGCTTCTTTCTGTGGCCAAGTTTTAGAGTGCAATCAATAGGCAAATAGTGCGGGACAGTCTGGAGTAGTAAAAATTCAGGACCGGGACAGTTGGACACTATGGTGATCTTATAGAGATCAATTCCAACTAAATATACAACAGATGTATGAAATCAGCTCAAAATAATGGCCATTTAAATAGCTTACTACACTATACACGCAACCTACAACAGTAAAGACCATAACAGCCTTACCAAACAAGCAAAGTGACAAAAATTCATATATACAGTATTTTTTTTCTAATTACAGCACCAAAAAAGATTAATTCAAATTTTTTAAATGGTTGATATAAAAGCAAAAATAAAATAAATTGTTGACATTTGCTTGTTTAAAAAAAAAATAGGGCGGTACTTTGCAGATAGGACAAAGTCAAATATTTATGACAAAGACAACAGCACGAGTCCTGCCTGCATGGTAGAAGCCATGTAACAAGGAACAACCCACTGTGAAGCTTCAATGCTTGCATGCCCATTCTATTTAGCTTAGCACTACAAAAATATAATTACACTGTACAATATTGGATTGATTCATAAATAGGACCCTGAAAAAACTGTTGCCATGGAATGGTTCTGTTATTCGACCGGAGCTGTAATTGGAATAAATATACGGCATATAATTATATATAAGTTACATCACGAGTTAGAGGCCAGTATGGGATTTACACTACCGATGGCCATAAGCCAGAGGGTAGTGTAAATTCCATACTAACCAAACCGAGTGGTGCAACCGACTTGTACCATGGGCTCAAGGCTAAACAATATACCTGACAACCAAATTATAATCGAAAATTTTTTAGAGTAGAGTAGCTAGCAGCCACATTTGACAAAAAACTATTGCACCTTCTTGTCCACCAATGCTGGTAAGTTGGCCAGCCTAACTACCAACACTTGGCAAGTTGAACGATCTAGATTCTCAGTCAGTTATAAAATTACTAATATACATACGTCACCTCACTTATCGATTTCAAACGGTATAACTACAAGCAGCCTCTACTAGTTTGTTTTGTGCTCACCGACTGCCTTTGATGTGGTTCTTGTAATTTACTGTTAATAATGATTATTTATTCGTAAATTGTATACACTTGAACTAATTCTGAAGGCGAATCAAACTGCTGGAATTTACAACCCAAGTCAAAGGTAGCTATCGTCAGTTTATTTAGCCATCGGTTGGGTGGTCTAATTCAATCAAATTTACAGAGTAGTAGGCATATTGTTTGCTCTATTCCAAGTAAGATAGCTAATTAAGTTTGTTTGATACACACTTCCTAGAAAGTGAGATGAAATATATTCACTGCAAATAGAGGAATCTAATTGGACAGTTTGAACATACCATGATACATAATATATAGTTGCATGGGTACTGAAAATTTATACTCACACTGAAGTTACTGAACAAAGCAGAACCATTTTTAGAGGTCATTAGAAAGACAATACTATTCTACTTTGATGCCCCACACTCACCTGCCCAAAACCTTTTACCACCCTGCATCAACCAAGTCGTCACTGCAAGGTGAGCCAAGGTCAGGCGTGCTACAGCCAGTGTAGCTGGAGCACCAATAAAGGTGTACTGGAACACCCCTTTTTTTCCACTGTGTAGTTATTATTAAGACTCCTGATGTATTTATGACAGGCCATATAAACACAAATGCATTAATATTAAATTACAACAATTTGAGTTATTGTTGACATGAAAAAAGGCATAGTAGCTACAACCCAGGAATTATGCGCTGTGAATTATAAGGTAAATTCTAGAGCTGCGCAGGCATAATATTGCGCAATAGTGCCATACTAGTGATGTGCTTGAGCACAAATGGCGAGCGAGCCTAAAGAATATACTATTGATTTTTACTTCTAACACTGAAGCTACTGAAAATAAGGTCCAGTTTTTAAATTTAGCATACAGGGTAAAGGGATTTCAGTGCCATAGTAACAACTCTCTGCAACTACTTGGAAGGAAAAAAACAACAACAAAACAATACACGTTATTTAAAAGTTTTCTTTGTGATATTCTTTAGCTAAGTAGTGGTTGTAACACACAATGCTTTGACACAACTGGACATGCACCTACACAGACTTACCTTCGCAGTAGTATAGTGGACAATGTATTTTCAAGTAAATACTGTTGCGCACGCTTATAACCATGAAGCGATCGATTGACTTACCACCGACCACTAACTCGAATAGAAATGGAAGTCCTTAAGTTTTCAAGTTTGAACTGCAACCGGCAAACGAATTCAAAACGGAAAACAATTCAATTTCTTCTGGTGATACGGGTACTGATCGATAAACCAGAGGATTCTGTTTAGGAATTTGGGCGGGGGGGAACCACCAAACTAACACAAAAACGGAGGGTCAAAGTACAAAATGACATACATACGTCCATACATATATCTAAATAAACTAGTGGTGTGCTTGAGCACAAATGGCGAGCGAGATTATTAAACTCACTATTGTTAAATTTGATTTTTAACAATAACACTCAAGCTAGTAAAATAAAGTCTTTTTAAATTACGTATGAGGTACGGGGTTTCAATGTCATAGTAACCGCCTCCCGCAACAGTTTGCATTGAAAAAGAAAAGCAACAAAATCAAATCACGTATTAAAATTTTCTTTGTGATATTCTTAATAGTACTTGTAACGCACAATACTTTCACACAACTGAACATACCTACGCAAGACTTACCTTCGTGGTTCGTCTAGTAGACAATGCATTTTAAGTAAATACTGTTGAGTAGGGCTTATAACTGTGACAAATAGCACATTAATATACCACCGCCACTAACTCGAATATAGAAATGGAGCTCCCATTAGATTTTGAGTTTTAACTGCACCCGCAAAACAATCAAAGCCGTAAACAATTCAATTTCTAAGGTGATACGGGTAATGGTCGCTAACCGGAGGATTCTGTTTAGTGAAGTTTGGGACGGGGTCGAACGCGGAGCGAACACAAAAATACGGAGGGTCAAAGTACAAAATGACATACATACGTCCAAACATATATCTAAATAAACTAGAAAATGCTCGTGTAGCATTGGTTGGGCGAGCGAGCGAAGTTCTGGGGAAATGTTGACACTTTCAATTGCATTGGGGTCGCTTGATTTGAATTTGCATTGGTTTTCTTCCTGCAGGTTGCCAAATCTGAATTCACATCTCATTATTAGTAGTAGTAGAATATGTAATGACATGTAAAGGGGGAAATGATGATTGGTAACGGGTAAAGAATGGTACTCCTCATGATAAAGTAACAATGATAACAAAATAATGTGTAAAGTACAGAAAAGGGGAAAAGGGGGGAAACGTGTAAAGGGGAAACATGTAAAGGGGGAACCGTGTAAAGGGGAAACATGTAAAGGGGGGAAACGTGTAAAGGGGGAAATGGGGATGGGGGATACTCTGAAGTGTCCACATGCTAAGCATGACAGTAATTCAAGTCTCAGTTTTACAGACGCATAATACTGGAAGCTGGCCATAGCTAATTGGCATAGAGATAGTACCCTAAAATTAGAGGACAGATTGCACGACCTGAAAATGAGATGGGATGTGCTTGATGTATAAAGCCATGTTGCTGTCTTCTCCTGGCATCATATTTATGGTGTCTTCAATCCTGAGAGTGGGAGAGTACCTCTGCCAGGTAGTGTTGAGTTGTGAATATGACTGAATGTCAATCTGCAGCAAGTGGGCAAATGTGAAGATCTCCACATCAGTACCCCACACTGTGGACTGCTCCATTATCTAGTGATATTCATTGAATGAGTAGCTCTACCAATGATAGTTGAATGGTATATGATTAGCTACACTACCATTAGCTAGAGTAACGAGAGAAAATTAGAAAAAAGCATATGCGACCACGTATGTGCGCGCGCGTTTAAACGACCACGTATGTGCGCGAGCGTTTAAACGACGACGTATATGTGCGCGAGCGTTTAAACGACGACGTATTCAGGATTTCCATAGACTACATCTTAGAGTTGCTCGCTCGCTTCGCTCGCTCGCCAATAAACAAACATCCCCGATTTTCGATTGTGTTACCCCTGTAAGTGTCTCGCTCGCTACGCTCGCTCGCCAATAAATAAACAAACATCCCCGATTTTCGATTGTGTTACCCCTGTAAGTGTCTCGCTCGCTACGCTCGCTCGCCAATTATATAGAGGGACATTGTATATATCTGGCCCGCATGACATAGGTAGCTATAATTAAAAGTTTTTTGGTTCTTATCGTGTTTCATCCCAATCTTACGAATAGTGCTTATGTCCAGAGAGAAGTACAGATTCTTGTTGTAAGATGAATTTCTCATGTTTGACCAATGTGAGCAGAGAGTACGTGACACCAATAGTGTGGACAACTACCTATACTTTTGAAGACGGTTCAGTTGACGAGAGTGCCTATGCAAACGGATACGCAATGAGTACGGTGGCCTTAATAATTTTCATGCTAGGAACCCCATTGAATTCTTGGGTAGTCTCGGCAATTCTCTACAAAAAACTTTATAATGTTGCGGCCGTGATCCCGATGCTAAGTCTAGCCCTGAGCAACCTTATGCTGTGCATTTTAATATTGCCCTTCATCATCATCAGTGGATATTCAAGGGAGTTTATATTTGGGTCATCAGACTACGTGAGATGTAAAGTTTGTGCCTTAGGTGTGGCTAATGTTACGCTACCGTGTGTGTCTATTTTTAACTTAACATTAATGTCAGTTGGCAAACTACTCTATTTGAAATTCCCACTGAAATATGATCGCATATTTACTCCAAAAAGAACTGCGATTATATCATTGATATTATGGGTAATCAGTATTCTCGTAGCTTTGCCGCCTCTCTTCGGATTTGGAACCGTGTCGTATTCGTACGCTGCTGCTACTTGTACCCTAGCAGTAGTCGGTGGTGGTAGTGAAATTTCCCCCGTATACTACTATGTGTTAATGTTGTCTGCAATAGTAGTTATCCCACTGTCCGCGTTAACTTTAATGTACGTCTGGATCCTTCTCATAGTTCGCAAATATATTCTTCGAAATCGTGCGAGGTTTGCTAAAATAAATAAGATCGTCTCCACTCAACGAAGTATGCCTGAAAATGGAGAACATTGTAAAAAAATAAAACAAATCAGAATGATTCGAGTATTAGGAGTTATTATTCTTGCAAATATAATGACCTGGAGTCCAGCATTAATTTTGGGAATTACAGGAGCAATTACAGGTCCTGGAGTACTTCCTACTCCTTTATTTAGTGTTTCCTACTTAATGTATTTATCAGAAGTTGTAATACACCCTCTGGTTCAAATCATATTAATATCTGAACTGAAAGAGACTGTGATCATGATACTTTCAAAATTAAAGAATAGTAAATTGTTTCATTTTTGCAGCTAAAATAATTGTATATTTAATAGTAATCATAATAATAACGTCCTATAATTGGTCAATTTAATTAATTAACTGTATAAAAGATGTCTGTTTTTGAGACTCAAGATTCTTTGAAGACTTATCTTAAAGCCTGAAACGTAGCTATAAGGTTTTTCTGTATTGTTTTTGATGAAGTAAAAAAATAGTGGGATTGTTATCTGTAGTTACATACCAGAACATAATCATTTGTAATACAGTAAAGAGTGACTACTATTAACATCAGGCCTGGTAGCCAGGGGGAAGCACGTGTTCCTATCTTTAAAATCATGATATTCATAATTAATTTAGTTCAATAAAAAATCATATTGTATGCACGACAGAAATGTAATTTATTTTCTGGTACAAAATATTACAGTTGTTTAAATTACATTAAAGCATTTATAATAATCAAAATATTTTAAAAGATGAGAAGTATTTATCAGCTATAATAACATAATTCCTGTGGTGCCTAGTATCCTCTGATAGTTCGATAAGGTTGACTGCCACCAGTTCCACTGACTGTGACCAGTTCCACTGACAGGCCTTGCTATAGTATCCCACAGTTGGTCAATTAATAATGGTTAAAGTTATATTAATAGACATGCAGTAACACAAACAGGCTCAGTTGGTCAAATGGACAAAGAATCTGCAGTGCTCAGTGACTATATAGGAGTAGGTAGATGAGGGGTAGAGGGCCCCCCCCCCTCCCCCCCACCTTTACACAAAGACAGTGAACAAAGAGTCCAGCTCAGTTGGTAATCCCAGAAGTATCAATTACTACTACAATGTGGCATGACTATGAATATAATTAGTGTGTGAGTTTGTAAATGCTGGGTTGGCCTATTCCGGCCCCACAATTCCCAATTTTAAATTTCTTTTCCACTCTTTATTTAGCTAATGATAGTGTCCTGTTAAGAGCTTAACATTTGTGCACTATTGACAGTTAAAAAAAAGTGTACAAAAATTGTTAATATGCTGCTTCTCTTCAGCCTCTTGTCCCCTCCAATGTTTCATTGAGCATGCCTGCACATACCCACTTCCTGTGAATACATGTATGATTCTATGTAATCCTCACCTTTTTTTTCTTTTTCCCCCTTCTTTTGCTGTCCTTTGACCAGTTCAAGGCAGTCATCATTCCCCTTTAACTTACTAACCCTGAGGTCTGCTAGAAGAGGCTAATTGCAGGCTGGTTTAAACTGTGGCAGTTTAGCTAGTGTATAAAACTAAGGAAGAGATACAGCCCTACTCTGTCGATATACTTGACTCCTGTACTACTCCATAACCATGATAGCAGAAAGGTGACTGTATTGGATCTAATCCAAGCTTGCTTGATAAAAATTATGCCGTCCAAGATAAGATAGCTACTGCATGCACTCGAGCTACTTTCTGAAGCACATTGACAAGACTTGTTTACCCAGCATTTTTACATTGTTGTTGTTGTCTACATTTGTAATTGTGAGAGATCTATTCCATCTTTCATGTTTAAAAGTTACATGTTATGTTCTCAAACAAAAGAACGCTCAATTTTGTTAGCATATTCATTGCAACTAAGCATCAGCACAGAATGGAAAAACATCATTGTTATTTAATTGAGAGACATATCACTGGCGTAGGGGGCACAGGGGCCAGGGCTCCCACCCCATATGTTTACAGATTTGTGTACATGGATGCCATTTTATTGAAGCTAACGAGAGATTTCAGTAGTATGTTTGGTACGTAGGCACCCACTTGTTTCCCATGAGTGCCTTATTACGTATACAACATGTAGGTCCTGAAAAAAAGTAACTGAACTGAGCAGTGAAGAATTGTCAACCATTTAGTAATAACTTGTGAATTGAAATGAAAAAAAAAAAGGATGCTATTCTTGTGGCCAAACCTAAACATATGAATTGTTGTTTACTCTAGCAACTAACAATGCATAGCAAACTATTAAAGCCACTGCAAAATTACAATTATCTTCTAGCGCCGTTAAAGGATGATTGTCGACCACATCAACTTCTTCAGTTTAGAGAATTATAAGTCTTTGAAAGACTATTTCAGTCTTCAACCGCAGACTGCTGTCTAACAGTTTGCCTTAGCCAATTAATTTACTCAGGTGCTACGAAGAAACAATTGGATAAAGAGATTTGCTTCCTGGGACTACCATCTGAAATTTAAACTTCAGTGTGGTGCCAGCTCCACAGTTGAGTCTATGGCAAATAGCTATCCTATAAAGAATGGAAAAAGAAATGAAGATAAACTAACAGCTTTTTGTTAATATTACATCAGTTATGCAACTTGTTCATTGAATTAATTCAAGAATAAGGACTCCTCAGAATAATTCACTGTGGTTATCATGTGTCACACATGCATAGTGAAGGAGGTAACTGAGAGTGTACTATGTAGCTAGGTCTTCACCAAATGGGAATCTTACAAGATATAATTATTTTGTTAAATTGTCAGAAGTGGATTTCAATCATAGTTAGAGAAACATATTTCCACTATAATATATTTATGCAGGTGTTAGCATATATGCTATACAGACCTATTGACACTAGGATTAACATGGCATGGATTTCATGATGCAGATTAAGAAGAAAATGGAAATAGAAATCTATGGCACTGGAAAATAAACACTGAAAAGCTAAAATCATGTAAACTGAGATCTTAGAAATTGTTCCAGTAAATCGTTATTATTATACTGTTAACGCTGCAGTTGGTACTTGGTTTAACCTTACGAATAGTTTGTATTATGTCTTAACAAAAATAATCCAACAACAGGATGAGTGAATTTGTCTAAGACTGTCTATTCAACAATTAGTCGATCATATTCTCCAATTGTTTTTCTTTCTCCTAAAAATTATTGTAAAGATAATTGAAAATAAGAAGTGAAACTGTAATCAAAAGTGATTTGAGCGTAATTATTTAGAAGCTAATAAGTGTTGTTGTGTTGTTATCTTGGAATGATGTGCTTCAGCACAGAGCAAGCTAGTCTAGCTAAAGCTTACATTTAAATTTCTTCCACATTTGCTAGCATAACATCTGTTGCCTTAAGCTTTTCTGAAGTCTTATGTATTTTTTAGTGAAGCTGAATCCTGTAATGAAGTCTAAGGGTACTGGTAAAGACGGGTACTCCCCATTGAGAGAAGAAAGTTTGAAACAATTTTAATAAGAAACTTTGAAACAATTTTAATAAGAAACTTTGAAACAATTTTAACAAGAAAGTTTTTGGCACTGTTGTTAACACAAAGCTAAGCTCACACTGAATGTACTTGACTAAAAAGTGAGATCAGAAGAAAAAATTCTAAAGCAATCTTAAAGTGTTCTATCTATTTGCCTACTTTTTTTAAGTGCAATGTTTACCAGCATACTGAATTGGAATTGTACTCACCAAAGAGAAGCAGTGTTGTCTTTCTAGCATCACCTGCTGAAAGTGTTAAAGGAAACCTGTGTATCAATAGTGGTAGTCTGTATGGTACCGCATCAGCCGCGTAGCGATTGGTAAAGGGTCGAGCTATGCTAGACTACCTCAACTGGATGGTAACGCAACAACGCACTTACCGTCTACCCATAGCAGGCTGATGCTGTGACGATCAACTTCTGTGCGTGCGTGGATCGGGAGTGCGTGGGTGTGAGGGGGAGAGGAGGGCGAGCGCCCAGAAGAAAAATCGTGATTATGCCCCCTTTTCGCGAAAACCTGCGTAGTCAATTACTTTTTGGGATCTACTCGTATGGCTGAAGCAGAAGTGCGAAAGGAGCCCCTACTTTTGTTTACAGAAGTAAAGGATCAACATGAGGGACGCTTTTCTAGCCTAAGTATTATTTCTTGTAAAAATTTAGCTGTAGCTGTAAATGACCACCTTTGGAGAGCATCTCTGTCTTACCATATTGGAAGAATTAGTCCAAACATGGGTAGCATTTTATGGACGGTGAATCAAAACTACACTACTGGGGTACATCCTGCTATAGCTTTAATATTGCATGAAGGCCAGGTATATGCTTTGGAAGCGCATAACCAGCACTTCTCTTCAAAATGTCACTATAATGTATGGAGAATGTCAGATGATTTGTCAGCCATGCGGGGAGATTTTGGAGGAAAAGAACTAGCTCAGGGATTTCGTCCAACCCTCTGTGCCCACAATTCTGGCTGGTGCTGTGCTGTGTTCGAAGGAAGTAAATATTCTGTGGGGAAAATAAGGTTTGATAGCCCCAGTTTAGTTGTAAATTGGAAAAATTATCATTTGCATCAGATCATGATAAGTCCAAATATCGCACTGCAAGGAGAAGTAGTTATTTTGGTCTTTAAATCCAAAACAACTTCCATGATGCACAGTATGATAGGAAGCTGGAATGAAAGCGGGATTGATTGGAAGAATGAAGTATCAGAAATACCTAGTGCAGGATCATTCCCATCCATTGCTTTGAATTCTTATGGAAACGTATTTCTATGTCACCAGAATGGGTACAGATACCTTACATTTATGTATGGGGTCCTAACAAAAGATAAAACCATAGAATGGTACCAGAAGCTTGACACAGGTGAAGTGCAAGGCGAGTATCCTTCAGTCGTTTTCATCAATGATGGAAATTTTTTATAATTTTCAAAAAACGTGTCGGAGACTCACTGCTTTTGGAAGCAGGTGAAATCAAATATCAATAAACTGAAACGGGGTCTGTACCTCATCCTATTCCTATCACTTCGACAAACAAAGAAAATGAAAAAGACTCATCAAGTAAGGCTCCATCATCATCATGGCCCAGATATTGTGTTGGCTTTACAGACTCAGACAAGCACTCATCATATTCTTCCAATGATTAATGATTATTGTCCTATTTATTTGAATTTTATCACATGACCTTTTTGTTAAGTCAGCAAGTATGCTTGTATTTATATTAATGTATTTTTAAAAAAGATTCACCTTTCTATGAATTCTTAAGAATGTCTACTTAATTGTCATGAATATTGTGGTGGTTTGCCTCGGAATTAGTGCTACACTGAGTTGCCTCTTGCTTCACGGTAGCACTTCCCGCTGCCACCAGGAGTTCTGTTCAGTGGGAAAGGAAGACTTTGCCTGTTCGCTAATACCACTCCCAAGGTGAAGGCGACCCACAGTCTATCCTTAGAATTATGGGTTCACAGAGACAACGATCTCTAGTCAACTGATTCATTCTTTCAACGCACAAAACTCTGAGCTGGGTGTGAAAGGCCAGTGTATATAAAACCCAATCACACCTAGTCTCTCATATCTGACTGGATAACAATTTTGTGTAAAATTGAACGAATACACAAATAAGGATAACACATCAAAGTATAAAACAAAATAAGTTCCGATTGTCCACTTTCCTTCTGCCATGCACATCTGATGTTCCCACAAAATATGTTTCATATGTCAAGTCTTGTACTGGAAAAGATATTGTTATTAAGGATGAATCGTTAAATGTCATGATCAGAATATAGAGCTACTCCGCTTAAAAAATGTTCCTAAACTTAATAAAACTCTAAAGCAATAGCTAATATCATCTGTGAGAGTCACAGTTTTGAATGCCCTTATATTGTGCCTGCTATATTAATTTGAGTAAGCTAATTTATATTTTAGCTAAGCTAAACAAAAAGTTAGAAACAAATCTACTTGTTGTCGTGTAGTTGAACACAAATTTTACAATTATAAATATGTAACATGACTGAAGGACATTAGTTGTAGTTGTAGTTATAGTTCTCAAGAGAGATTTTCTACTCATAATTTAATATGCAAGTTTTAATTCTAAATTGGGCAGCTGCTTTATCCTCAAAAAAAAATTGTATATTGACAAAAACCAGTATACATTGATGTTAAACAATACGTAGTTCCTATTATACAGCAACCAACTATAGCAATATGTGTGGGATTTTAGAGAGATGGTTATACTTTTTGTATTTCCACACTCCCATGGTATGCTGCCACCAAAGTCTAGCACCGTCAAGCAGACTTCAGAGACTTACCTGAAACTAATGTGGACAATCAAGACCTACCAAGAAACGTCCTTGCTAAGAGCTATGTGGTTGTAAAGGCCCACAGACGTTCTGGACTTAGTGAATGGTTACCTCTGAGATCCCACTGTTTAGTCAAATTGTGACAGGAGACAGCCAAGTCCCAACAACCACAAATTTGATAGATTGAGTTGAATGGAGAAACAAGAAATAAAATGAGTTACAAGAAAGTATGAAAAAGTACTGACATGTTTACAGCACCTTATTATCATTTAATTATATTCATGATCTTTCAGAACCACCACAATCCATGCCATCCTATATATATGCAATGTAAGTTGTCTTGGGAAAATTAGTAACCTAGCAGAATCAGACTGTTACCTTTTTGTGGTTTGTTGATGAGTGCTAGAACTACCATACCGGCAAAGCCACCATTGCTTGCTTCGGAGAACAAAACTGCTGAAGCTAGGAATAGCTTGTGGAGACTCTGGTCCTTCAACCCATAGTTTATGAAGCATCAGTGGACTGATTGTATTAAGGTGGGTTAGTTGTTCTTCACTTAAGAAAGTTTATGAAGCATCCCAGATGTTCTGCAGCCTCGACTGACAGGTAGGAGTAGAGCAGCACAGGCATCTCAGCTCTGGCCACCTTCCTCTAAAATCACATTACCAAAGAAATCCCACACACTCTCAAATCTGGTTGAACTTATTGAACATGTGGGAAATCTGAACTGAGAGGGAAGTGGTTGACAATGATATAGTCCATTCACAATCCATTCACACATGTGTGAGGTAAAGGGTCTACATGTAAATGAATTAGGCAAGATGTACACAACTGGGAACATATAGCCCAATGTATGAATAGAATTAGAAAGAATGAAATAAGAGTATGAATTACATAGTAGTGGTAAAGTGTATGCATCACAATATTCATATGGTATGGATGGAAAGGTCCATGACACCAGAAGTGAATATATTTGTGCCAACCAGCCACTGATGAAAGATGATATAAAGTGGAGAGTGTGGTCACTCATCCTGACTGAAGATGCAAATTGATGGAATCCATGGATTACATGGAAGTTCAGGCTGATTCTGTATAGCTTGGTTCGCTCAAGCACTATATCAGATTTATAACAGTTGATAACTCTGAAAATTATACATAAGAATGCTGAACAAGCTGAAATTTACAGAGATACAAATGGCCTAAGACATAATTTTTCTAGAATCAGAGTATTAATACTTAAGTTTTATGTATAATCAAAACTGTAATTCAACAATCAATATGCATTTATACAGATGCCAGCGTTTTGTTTATTTGATTTGCTCGATTTAATCATTAAATCTAGAATCCAAACCCTTGTGGATAGTGCTTATGAAATGCAACGTAAAAAAAATTGACAAATTATAATTAATCCTTACTAAAAATTACAAAAAATCGTATTAAAGCACAATACACTCTCTTAATGTGGAAAAACAAAACAGTGGTATAAATAACCTTGCAACATTCTACAGTTCAGCTACTTAGAAAATACAAATTAGCTATTCCTAATTATGCTCCTATATTTCCTGTACTTATGAGATTTTAACTGCCAAATTAATAATAAAACTTCCTATCACAAATAAAACTTACCTCAGTAGTCATCAAATGAGTAATTTGTAGAGTCGTTGACAAATCTTCTACGAAAAAGCAAAGCAAAGAAACACACTACCAGTATTATAATTGATGCTGAAAATAAGAGCAGAGAAGGAAACACAAATTGAGGCAATAGCAATAGAGATGTTTGTCTTCTTGAGTTCCAAGGTACATACAATATGATTGGTGAAGTTAGACTAAAATTGTACAATTTGCAGACATTCAATGGATACATAATGTTTTGATTTACGTGCAAAGTCCATCAGAACTGGCAACTGTAAATGTTAACTCAAATAGTTATTGCTCATCAATAGTGTCTGAATCGCTTGAGTCTGAGTCACTACTGACAAATGAATTGGATTCACTTTCTAAATCATCAATTCTTAAAAATCACAATTCTGTCTGCATGCTTTCAGTGTTCTTATACATTCTGAACCAAGTTCATTGTTGCTAAGATACATGTATTTTATCTTGTTATTGGTAATAAGTTCAACTAGAGCTTCTCCTGCATCTGAAGAAATCTCATTGTCTGAACTGCAACCCTTCAAGTTAGTCGATAATGCAATAACATCATCTGAATTAAGTTTATTACCACAAAGATTTATATCATTCATTGATTGGTTATTATTAATAAGGTCAGCAAGAACTGCTCCTGCTCCTGGACCTATATTATTGTATGAAATATCCATCGATTTAACACAACAATTACATAAGCCTTTAGTAAGTGCAACAATACCTTCTGAACCGAGTTGATTATGGTCAAGTAAAACTTCTTGTATACTGCAATTATTGTTGATCAGATGAGCTAGATATTGTCCTGCCTCTGGGCCAATGCCATTAGATGAGAGAGATAACTCTTCAAGGCTACAACTTCTTATGCTATAACATAGTATTCTGATTCCATCAGAATCAAGTCTATTATAATCAAAATTAGCATATTGCAGAGACTGGTTGTTGGTGACAAGTTTAGCAAGGGTTTCTGCTGCCTCTGGAGCAATAATAAATTCACATATCGTTAAGCTCTGTAAATTCATGCACCCAATTCCAGCATATAGTGAACTGATGCTATCAGAACTCAAAATATTTGAACCAAGATTTACACCAGAAATATACAGTTCTACAAGTCCACACAATAACTTTAGTCCTGAATAAAAACCACTTGTGATATTCTTAGAATCTAGAATACTTAGGCAATGCAAACACGTATTCTGATTTAGATCCGTAATTTCGCAATCTCCCTCAAGCACACAAATGAAAAGTTCAATGAAAGTAATTGTGGTATTGGTACACAGCATACACATAAACGGTCTCACTTCTATAGGAACTGAATCCATGTATACTGTTTCAATAGATGTGTTACATTGTAGACCTTCCATTGCACTATGCCAGACTAGTTGATACCTGTACAAATCTTGTATCTCGTGATGTTCAAGTAGTGATAAGCTTTTCAATTTATTATTACACAGTAATATTTTTAATATAGAAGGATCATTAGAAAAGTCACTAGGAGAAACTCTGAGAGTTTCAATTGTTTTATTAATTCTAAATCCCTCTACTAATGCTTCCATACCATCACAACCTATATTGTTATTGCCAGATATATCCAATGATTGTAATCTTTTACTGTCTTTTAACAAGTTTCCTAGAGTCACAAAGCTGGATGATACTAGACCACATTCACTTAATGATAATTCTTGTATACAGTGATGATTTAAGCTGCAAATCAATTTGTGGATACATTGAGATTCTAAATCACATTTATGAATAGTTACTTTTTTAATACAGCTCATGTCACACTTGGAACTAACAAAACTCACAAACTTAGAGGCACACTGCATATCAAACATGCAATGTTCTATAGAAAACTTTTGAAGCACTGGTAGGCTCTTTGAAAAAACATACTCCATGCCAACAAAGTCCATGGGACTAACTGATTCACCAAGTAATTGGAACTGTGATGCAGCTAACACTGTGTTTAAAACTTTATCACAGACAGACTTTAACTGTGATTCAAATGCACACTGATATAAGAAGGTATCACTTTTTGCCTTGTAAAAAATAGCCTTTATAAGTATAGTTAATGTTTCTGTAATTGCTGTTTGTGTGTTTTTTACGATACCAAAATAAAAAAGCCATACTTGTGTTAGTTCTTCTAAGGTTACATACTTTTTAATTAATTTTCTCTGCTTAGTGCATGGCAAATTGGCGATATAAACTGCTGCTAAATATTCTTGCAAAGTCAAATGAAGAAAACTGTATATCTTGTGTAGACCACACCTGTTACTAGCATGCTCGATATTGACAAACCCTAGAAAAAAAGAGTTGTCTGTAACTTCTGAATGACAAGCAGATGACATTTCTGAATGATCTACAACTTGCTCTGATTCAATAGTCATTTCATATGCTAATTTACACAACTTCTTAAAGTACACTTTTTCATTACCTGATATGTCATCAAATGATCGTATGAGAACATCTTCTCTAGTTTGACAAAGAGTTCGCAAAATCAAGGATTTCGTAAATTCAAAGTACACCTCCGACTCTGTGGTTGGAAAATTCCCTTTAAAGTCTTGGAACAAGTAACATATCATAGCTGCATGTACTGGAAGATAACACATGTGAAGTAAATTAGGATGCAAATCAAAATGAGATCTTATATCGGATACAATACTATCTGTTGAAGTACTCATTTCAAAGGGATAGTTGCTGATAAAATGAAATATCTGATCTCGATTAAAACCAATTACGTCTATGTGCCTAATTAAAACATCAGAGTGTTTTAATCTGTTGCTGGCTACTGGACGTGATGCTACTATAATCATAGCCTTGGGTAAACTGTTTTTACGTGTTAATTGATAGACTACGGAATCAGTTGCATCCCTCCTCCGATATTCATCTAGGCCATCTAGAACTATACACATATCTTCACCTAGTGCTTTTTTGCATTCTGAAGCAACCCTGCTGCTTAGTTCCGAATTGCAATAAATAAAGTCTAAAAGATCTGATAAACTATTGTCACTTCCAACTACATTTAGCAGTCTGAAAGGAACTAGAAAAACTAACTTTGCTCCCTTCAAAGTGCCTTCCTTGATAGCCCAGTCTCTGACTACCTTGTGAACTAGTGTGGTCTTGCCACTACCTGGACGTCCTTCTACTATCACAAGTGATCCACCCTGATACTGACCAAAAACCTTCTCATAGTCTATTTTCTCTTTACTCTCTACAATATCATCTATATTCCCTCGGATGGTGTAGGAATACTTATTGGATTGCATTTTAGTTTTTTTAATAAGAACAAGGTTGGTAAAAGTGTTGGTAATAACTGGAGGCCAGCTATCTTTTGGTATTTCTCTCTGGCACGCATACTTCAATAGGAGACTCTCTTTTTCTTGAGAGTATGTAATTTTCACTTTCGTTTCCTGACTCACAAGTTTCTCTTGTCCCCTCTCTACAGTACATGTGTACTGTCCCTCCATTCCCTGGTGTGCATGTTTGATGACCAGTATGTCTGTACATGTTCCACAGTAATCCTCGCCATCACTCAGACTCTCACTATCCTTCATCCACTTGCTTTTCCTCATCCACTGATAGGACACACCCTCATTTATACTAGCACGCACCTCCAATAGTGTAGACTTTCCATCAGTTACCTCACAGTCCCCAGAAGCGTACTCTATCTTCAAACTCAACTTGGCAGGCTTGCAGTGTGGCTTGGTATGTTCACTCATAGAACTAATAGATATTTCATGTACTCCTACTAAAGGGCCTGTAAGACACTCATTCAAGTTGCTCAGTGTAGGCTGGAGAGCATGCTCGTGGTTTCCCATCACCCACTTGTATATCACTTCGTTAACTTTAAGAATGTTAATGCCTTTGCTTTCACACTCCTTCATTACATTTCTGGGTAAATTTAATGCAATACCTATTTCATTCCATTTAAATGCTACTGGGGCAAGTTTTTTCATTAAAGCAGGAATATCTTTAGCTGACAATATGTCACAAGTTTGTGATGACCCAGTAAAGGACTTCAACAAAGTAATTTCAGCACACAATGAATGTAAGTTAAGTTCAGACAATACCTCAATAAATGTAGAGTACGCTTGGTCCTCGCTCTCAACCTTCTCCCCCACTTGGAGTAGGAGGTACCTGGCTATTACTTGGGAGTTCACCCCATTACTGAGTGACGTGATGATTTTGCAAACGTCTTTAGAAATGACTAGACGTTCGCTCAGTTTTTGAGCAAGTCCGATCCAAATCTTTGTGTCGCACAATTCACGGGATAGTATCTTTTCCAACTCTGCGTAGTGTACGTGACAAGATGAGGCCGCGGGTGTAGCCATGATTTCTTGATCTTATATTAATTATAACACTAAAGCTGAATGCATATAAAATCAACTTGATAACAACACGCCCATAACCTGCCACATTATACAGCTCTAGGGGAAAGACGTACATGTGCGTACGTCATCCGGCGTCACACACCGTACTGTCACAATTGTAAATAAACTCCGCCTTCTAGTTGGCGAGCGAGCGTAGCGAGCGAGACACTTACAGGGGTAAAAATGAAAAAATCGGGGATGTTTATTGGCGAGCGAGCGTAGCGAGCGAGACACTTACAGGGGTAAAAATGAAAAAATCGGGGATGTTTGTTTATTGGCGAGCGAGCGAAGCGAGCGAGCAACTCTAAGATGTAGTCTATGGAAATCCTGAATACGTCGTCGTTTAAACGCGCGCGCATGAATACGTCGTCGTTTAAACGCGCGCGCATACGTGGTCGTTTAAACTGAATACGTGGTCGTTTAAACGCGCGCGCGCATTCCAGAACTTCGCTGGCTCGCCCAACCAATGCTACACGAGCATGCTTAGCATGTGGACACTTCAGAGTATCCCCCATCCCCATTTCCCCCTTTACACGTTTCCCCCCTTTACACGGTTCCCCCTTTACATGTTTCCCCTTTACACGTTTCCCCCCTTTTCCCCTTTTCTGTACTTTACACATTATTTTGTTATCATTGTTACTTTATCATGAGGAGTACCATTCTTTACCTTTTACCAATCATCATTTCCCCCTTTACATGTCATTACATATTCTACTACTAATAATGAGATGTGAATTCAGATTTGGCAACCTGCAGGAAGAAAACCAATGCAAATTCAAATCAAACGACCCCAATGCAATTGAAAGTGTCAACATTTCCCCAGAACTTCGCTCGCTCGCCCAACCAATGCTACACGAGCATTTTCTAGTTTATTTAGATATATGTATGGACGTACGTATGTCATTTTGTACTTTGACCCTCGCGTTTTTGTGTTAGTTATGTGGTCCACCCCGTCCCAAATTGCACTAAACAGAATCCTCTGGTTTATCGATCAGTACCCGTATCACCCTAGAAATTGAATTGTTTACCGTTTTGAATTCTTTTGCGGGGGCAGTTCAAACTTGAAAACTTAAGGGACTTCCATTTCTATTCGAGTTAGTGGCGGTGGTAAGTCAATGCGCTCTTTGTCATGGTTATAAGCCGTGCGCAACAGGAAGGTAAGTCTGTGTAGGTGCATGTCCAGTTGTGTCAAAGCATTGTGTGTTACAACCACTACTTACCTAAAGAATATCACAAAGAAAACTTTTAAATAACGTGTATTGTTTTGTTTTCCTTCCAAGCAGTTGCAGAGAGTTGTTACTATGGCACTGAAATCCCTTTACCCTGTATGCTAAATGTAAAAACTGGATCGTATTTTCAGTAGCTTCAGTATTAGAAGTCAAAATCATTCATATAAAAATAGTATAGTCTTTAGGCTCGCTCGCCATTTGTGCTCAAGCACATCACTAGTATATTTGTATATATGTTTGGACGTACGTATGTCATTTTGTACTTTGACCCTCGCGTTTTTGTGTTAGTTAGGTGGTCCACCCCGTCCCAAATTGCACTAAACAGAATCCTCTGGTTTATCGATCAGTACCCGTATCACCCTAGAAATTGAATTGTTTACCGTTTTGAATTCTTTTGCGGGTGCAGTTAAAACTTGAAAACTTAAGGGACTTCCATTTCTATTCCAGTTAGTGGCGGTGGTAAGTCAATGCGCTCTTTGTCATGGTTATAAGCCGTGCGCAACAGTATTTACTTGAAAATACATTGTCCACTAGACTACCGCGAAGGTAAGTCTGTGTAGGTGCATGTCCAGTTGTGTCAAAGCATAGTGTGTTACAACCACTACTTAGCTAAAGAATATCACAAAGAAAACTTTTGATTAACGTGTATTGTTTTCTTGTTGTTTTTTTCCTTCAATTCAAGCAGTTGCAGAGAGTTGTTACTATGGCACTGAAATCCCTTTACCGTGTATGCGAAATTTAAAACCTGGACCTTATTTTCAGTAGCTTCAGTGTTAGAAGTCAAAGTCATTCATATAACAATAGTATAGTCTTTAGGCTCGCTCGCCATTTGTGCTGAAGCACATCACTAGTTTGGATGCGTATTTATTAGAAATTCGCTGACGTGTCTTCTTACTACATTGACTTCGACTTCGTCAATCTCTTATGCTGGAGTCTCGTCTTTGGTTGAATAAAATGCTGTTGAGCGGCGCAGATACGAATTGAGCCCATTTCGTTTGCCTGGATTTTGTGCTATGGAAATGCGCTGCTGGCTTTGGATAATTTTGTCAATTGGGACATTTTCTGCTCAATGGTAAGCTAATAATGTCTTCCTGACAACTGATAGTGTAAGACTTAATGGAGTATTACAGTCTGAAGCCAATGACATATTATACTGATAATTTTTGTGCAGTATAACCATAACATTACATATTTGGTTAACAGAATCTGAAAAAATAAATATAATACTGAATTTAAGTAAGCTATGTTAAATCTTGCTATTAAGAAAAACCCTAGAATGTTCCAAGCTCTGCTGTCAGTTATTCTGGCGTAGCCTGACCCTTTATCACACCAAAGAAATTGTCTGGGGACAATCGTTCACCTTGGCTGTTCTAAGGAAATATGATAGTGGTTATGGTAGTGGTTCCCTGATTACCACTCCCACAGTTTATCCACACACAACCACAGTGTATTTGTGCAGGCACAGCAGTCACAAGCGTTTTACTTGCGGTACGACACCCACTTGTTCCATCAAGGCCCGCCCAAAAAAATGTTAACTAACCACACCCATAATTGTGGAGCTGGAACAGCCGAGGTGCATGATTGTCATAAGACCCTTTCTCCGTGTAGTAGTATGGTAAAGGGTCAGTATTGTAAGTTGCTCTCTTCAATTAGTCTGTTTATTTGAACACAGATTGATTATCAATAGTATGCACTAACTAATCACGCTGGCAAACAAGGTGCTAATTGAACGTATTAAGTGTGTTGGTAACACTGGATGTCAGTGCATTAGTTTTATTATAGCATTGCATGCTATTCAGATGCTGATGTAATTCCATACTGATATTTGGCAAATGTACGCAGCATTTTAAATAATGGCAAGAGTTTCATCCTAATGAAATGGTTAGACTTGACCTAGGATACCCGTAGCTGTGTGTGCATACTGATACAGGGTATAGTTTAAAACCAAACTTACCGTTTTGGAAATTTTAGGGTGGAGCTTCTATTTTCCATGAAAAATTTGTGGCTAAATATCACCATGAAGGTTGTAATTGTTTCCAATGGGAAGGAGAAGGGAAAAACCATTTTCAGGAAGGGCAAAATGCCCCTATGAAGGCCTAAAAGATACCTATTCCCGCTATTTTGCTTTTTCAATTTGCTTGGTTTATTTCCTGGCCAATTACACACTTCAGACATTAGCAAATGTCTTGACATTACTTTAAGTTTCACAAAGTGTGCATGTGCTACCATTCAAACTTATCTGTCAGTTTAAAGGAATGGAAGAGTATTTGTAGGGCTCACAATACTCTGTCCATACCTATTCACTATTTAAACCAGTTGGACCAGTAATTCAGGAAAGCATGTTAAAGGCATTTTGTTCTTGTGTCATTGTGCTTGTTTCACTAATTTCTATTAAATTATGTTTTGCCGTAAGAAATAATTGAAAGGTCAACATAGTTACATTGACAATTCAATTGGTTGAGAGGAGAAAATTTTATCAAATGCCCCCCGCTCCCAATTTACCCCCACCCCCCAATCTCATTAGCAGAAATTATATATACAGTATTCGTGAGCAACGTTTTAAATTTAGAGTTGATGCTGGCTGCAAAATTGAATTGAGATCAATATGCTCGCAAATTACAGCAGATCACTTCTTGAATGTTTGCTGTCAAATTTAAGGACATTTATTTGGTCAATTTAAAAAGTTTGCCTATAAATATTAACCCTGCGATTGTCAGAAGGAACCAATTTTTTGTTGGTAAATTTATTATTATTATTGTTGGAGTTGTTGTTGTTATTAGTAGTCATTTATTCACCTATTCAGCCAGTCACTCCACTTTCTGTATTTCTGTATCTGAAGAAAACCAGCAAACTTGGTCGAAACGTTTTATAAGAATTAAAGTTTTATTGACGTGTGTATAGTGCAACAAATAACAGCTATAGAGTAGTAGTAGTAGTAGTTCAGGAGCTACTAACTTATTTGTAAACGTGCGTCTGTCAGTCTGGATAATGGTAACCACTGAATGTGTATCCACAGATTGGAAATATAATATATCAGTTTCTATTTAATGAAATGAATTGCTCCAAATTCTCATGCTTTTTTATTTGTTGTGTGTGTGTTTATAGTACTGATAAGCAGCAAAGCAGGAGTTCGAATATCAATCAAGATCTGCACAAACAGACTGGGAACAAGGAGGAAGATGGAAAAGGAGATGGTCAGATGAAAGCTAACACACAACATTCTAATCCTGAACCTTCTACTCCTGAAACTATTGACAACTCAAATAACAATACGAACAGTATCATCAGCAGTGACATGCACGCAGATGCATCTGAAGCCACACCTACTGCCCCACCCACTGAGGCACCACTGGAAGAAGCACTGCCTCTATCCCAGCCACCATTAGAGGAGCAGACACCTACTGAGGCAGAAAGGAAAGAGGTGGATGCAGTCAGAGGAGGAACTAAAGTCACAGTGAAGAAGAATATTTGGAGAAGGAAAAAGAAGATAGCAATGAAAAGGTAGTTGTGAAAGAGAACCAACGAGATAAAATGATTGTTAAAGATCTATCATCTGATCAGCCACCTTCTGTACCAGCCAAAGCTGAGAAAGAAAGCATGCCAACTGGACATTCTTTTACCAGTTCTGATGGCACCCAGTCTCAGGGTGGTGTTCAAGATGCTGAAGGTTCCGTAAGAGAGAGTGAATCTAGGGAAGTGGATGTGGAGGGTGTGACTAGCCGAGGTGTGACTAGCAGTGGTGATGATGAATTGATGGCAGTGGGTGAAGACGGTGAGAGGGAGTTTGAAATAGAATGCAACAGAGAGCAGACTGCAGATTCTGATGGTGATGAGGCATCAGATAAAGACTTGGGTCCTGATGGAAGAAAGGAGGAAGAAGAGAAAGCAAAGCACTCTAAAAGAGAAGCAATGACAGGTGATGGTTGCTCCAATGACAGCTGCATGGAACTGCCAGTAAAGGTTGCATCAGAAGAGAAGTCACTAGATATAAATGACAAGGATAAGTTGGAAAACTTGGAGCAAGAAGACAAGTCTGAGATTAAGACATTTGTGTCTGACAAGAAAGAAGACAGTGATTCGGAAGAAAAGACCTGGAGTTCAGATCAAGGTTGTGATGTAGACGGGTGCCTTGAACATGGAGAATCACAGGAGATGAAGAAGACTGGTGAAGATGACAAGGTCACTAAAGAAGGAGGCAAACCTAATTTAGAAGGAGAATTAGAAGAAACCCAGAAAATAGCAGAGGAGGAGGAGGAGGATGACCAAGTGCTGACATTCGAGGAGTTTAAGAAAAAATTAAATGGAGCAGACTGGAGGGCAGATGGTGCAAAAGCCTCCAGACCAGGGAATTAATGGCGGTTCCTCGGGTAAGAAGACAACCTTAACTAACTACGCGTCAGTGGATTGCGGAGCTAAAGTTGTAGAGGCCAACCCGGAGGCACAGGTACGAGAGTTAGTAATTGAATGATCATTGTTGAAATGCCTACAGAAAAAGCACATGTCAGTTTGTGTGTTATCTTAGCACATTGTGTTCTTCACTTATTGTATGCTTTTTTTTTTCTTTTTTTTCTTTTTTCTTTTTTTGCTTCTTTTTTATTTACTTTTTTTAATTTCTTTCTTTTACATTCAATGTTTCCTTGCACATGTGCACAGTGCTCTGTTGTCCGTCACGTGGGTGCATGTCATCTATCACATATTCTGTAATGTGAGCTACGTATCATGTACTGCCTTCACACACTTTCATTGCACCGTGTACCTCCTTCATGTTACATGTAGTGTCATGTATGCCAGTAGTGTGCAGTGTGACTTAAGTCTGTAGCATGTAATCTTACACGTGTCTGTATAAAGCTGGGAGATATTGGATAATCACAGGCGATACGATATTAACTTGAATTACCACGATGAAGCTATTTATCACGATGTTTCATAAATATTACCTAATCGAGTCAATTTTTAAGCCAAAAATCAAAACTCGCAGCCATCGCTAGCTACTTTAAAAACTTTTGTTAGTTCCTCGTTATAGCCAAGTTTACAAACAACGAAAATGACTTCCTCATATCCATCATGCGCGTGAAGCTCCAGCATTTGTTTAACGACCCTTACCAACTATTTTGCAAGAAACTGATAATATTGTGAATACTTTTAAAACATTGTCTCCGCAATTTAGGATTTTTATCGTGGTGCAACGATAATTCCAGTGTATCGCCCAGCTCTATGTCTGTGGCATGTATTCTGACATGTATGTAAAGGGCAGACAAGTTCTTGAAAGCAGTTTAGTACATGTAACATGTATTCTGTCACATGTGTTGTGTAGAACACCATGGCGATCCTGCATGAGAACATGGACATGTACATGATCAATCCATGCAAGGCCAACATCTCCTTTGTGGTGGAGTTGTGTGAGGTTGTGTCGGTGAGGACCATAGACATAGCTTGCTTTGAACTCTTCTCTTCCATTCCCAAGACATTCACAGTCCACACCAGTGAAAGGTAAGTTACTAGTCATGTGTCAGAGATTGGTGTTGAACACACATGGGTGAAGGGGTCATAGCTGTGTAGTGTATTCTCCTGTTCACTTTGCGTCTGTACAAAATGGAGAGCTTTGATACTTGTTTGATTAAAAAAAATGGAAAAAAAAATTAGGTATTAGTAATTTTTATTTTATTTTTTATTTTTTTAAAATATATAATTATATCAATACAAAGTTGAACAAGTTCTTCACAGTTCCGATGAATTAAAAGAGAGATCTAAAGTACAGTGTATTGATCAGTGAACATTCTTACACTTTCTAATCCAAAATTGTTATTTCCAAGGTTTATCTGGTAATAGGTATTAGTTATTGATGGGTTTTGTTTGTGTTGGGGTGGAAAGGAAAGATAACTCACTTCATTGAGTGTACACTCATATCTTGATGACCCATACCAACTTTTTGGTTGTTTTGTTGTTTTTTGTTGCTGTATCTTGATGACCCATACCAACTTTTTGGGGTGTATGTACTTAAAGCAACTATCAGTTTATTTTTGTTGGGTTTTTTGCTGTTTTGTTGTTGTTGTTGTGTGTATAGTCTGTCTGATGGTGAGTGGATGATGCAAGGTGAGTTCCAAGTTTCCAATGAGAGAATCATTCATTCCATACCACTTCAATCTGAGGAGCACGTCTACGCCAAGTTCATCAAGGTCAGAGTTGTCTGGTTCGTATTATTATTGATATATTATTATTGTACAAGCAAGTACCTCACCACACAGTGACACTTGATGTACTATATTTTACAAATCAGAAATGCAGCGGCATGACACGCTCTCTGTCCTATCCATGATTATGAACTTGAGCTTTGTGAAGCTACTGCTTTCTCTGTCCATTCTTCGCCGGTTCACCAGCGTACAATAAATAATCATTGTTGTTGTTGTTGTTTTTTTTATCGTCTTCGTTTCCGTAATCATCTTCTACTGACTGTGATAATGCTTACCTGTTTGGTTTGTGTCGCCGCTGTACCAACTAGGCCCAGTTCATGAATGCATACACACACACACATGCACACACTGTTGTCTTGGTTACTGACATGCACGTGTGTTATCATTATATAGTATTATTTGGTAATTACTGTAGATGTTATTATCAACTAGTGGTGTGCACGTGTGTTTGAGCACTAATGGCAAACGAGCCAGATTTGATGGTGTTAACATTTACTATAAAAATATCTGTACACATGGCAGCTCTGTGCACCTGTATTGTAGCATTATAAACATACCAAGTAGCTTCTTTTTTTTTCTTTCTTTTTTTTTTTTTTCTTTCTTTTTTTTTTTTTATTCTGCTGATCATTTCTAACATGTTCACCCCGTAATGAAATGACCTGAAGAGGACTTCGACAAGAAGTCGAAATGTCAGGTTAAGTTTTAATTAATGTATTGGCTGTTACAACAAGAAAAATTTGCTACTGAATAAATAAAATGTTGCTCAATATTGCCATGGAACTTCATAACACACGCAGGCGCATCAGTAGAAAGGTACACATACGCCTGCAGCAACAAAATGGGTCCACGTACATCTATGCAAACTGAATTGAAGACATAATAGACATATATATCCCGAACTCATTGGTATACAGCTTCGCTTACTCCTCTGAATAAAGTGGGCAACATTTATTTAGTTTACCTGAAGTTAATGTTCCAGCTCCCATATATGGAAGTCTGCACTGCTATAGGTCCAGTTCTTACTGTTTTACTAGTGCAAGCATGTAGCCGATAACAATCACTATTACAAGATACTTTATTACCTCCACATTTTAGTAGTGATTTCATCTGCAATATCTAGTTGTTGTTGTTGTTTATTTGTTTAGTTGTTCTTACTATATGAAGTACCAGTAGATCTAAACAACAAGCTTCCAGCCGCTAAAACCAGCTAAGTAAAAAAAAAAATTAAAAAAAGGAGTAATTATGGTGAAGAGTGTTCAATATCATAATTACTACATGCCGCTACTTTTTTTTGTGATGAAAAATATCAAGCATTTTTAGAAGCCTACCAGCTATTCCATGATATCATAATTGGGAATTATGAACAGATGGCTATAGGACAGATGGCTATAGGCTATTTTGGTAACACAAACCAGTTTGCATTGTGTTTGTTTTCCATTGTTGTCTTTTATGACTTCAAAGTTTTTCTACCAATTTCATTGCAGTTGCAATTTTATCATAAAATTGTCTTTTGATGATACAGTGTTGAGGTGTACTTGGTGCTGTTTGGAAACAATGCTTATACTTTTATTGACCTTTTACCAGTGTGTGTGTGTGTGTGTGTGCGTGTGGAAACCTGTGCTTATACTTTTGTCTACTCTTTACCGGTGTTTATAAACTGTGTTTATACTTTCGTTGACCCTTTTCCAGTGTGTTCAGGCTAGATCGTGAAGCTTTTTTCTTTTTTCTTTTTTTTTTTAGTTACACAAGTACATTTAAGCTTATTAACAAGTTATAATAACTATACATGCTAAAAAGTGCAAGCGCCAAAAAGTTGCACTGTAATATCAATCGCTGCATCCTGAGTCACTGCTCCTTGTATTCATGTATGTGGTGAAGTCAATATTAGCATATACATGGTAGATATTTCATTTATTTATATGAACAAACATTGTGTTCTGCAGCAAATTCCCATTTTACATTATGTTAGTGCATTGAATAGGGTAAAGGATGTAGAGACATAGATATGATGATATGCACTATACTTAGGTTTCAGTGAAACCTTATTCTCATACTCTTTAGAGCATACTTATATATAAGTGTAAAGATATGTGTGTACATATGTGAATAAATTACACATGTAGCTAGTTGCATGCGAGCAATCTGATTGGTTTGTTACATGAATCTGTTCAAGTAGTTTCATGCTTCATAATTTCTTTCTCAGCCTTCTTTTACTCATTAGATGTAGTCTCTCTCTCAGAGTAAAAAAAAATTCCACGTGTAAAAAGTATCTAAAATACAATTTCCTTTGGTCTGTTGAGAGTGATAGCAGTGTCCCTTTACTGTATAAATACAGAATTTAAGTGTTTGATTCCCCGTTGGTTGTCATAGGTCAGTGGCAGAGTGCTTGCGTGTTAAGCAAGCAGTCCATAGTTTAATCCCCAGTGACATCCAAACATTTGTTAATTCTGTAATGTATTTTTTTAAAACCCTCTGAAAGAGAGAGGATACATCTAATAGATTCATGCTCTGCGGCATTTAGAAATTGAGTAAATCAGATACTTATTGTTTCAACCAAGGTGTTACCGTCGCAAATTTTTTTTTTTTTTGTTTCTTTGGGTTTTTAGCGGTTACTGCATTCTAAAACAGATTCAGATCGTGAATTTGCAATGTTTGAACATCTTTAGCCTCGGGTAGCGTCCTTGCTATGCTTGGTTGGCACAGCTCAAGGCCTCAGATTTTAAGGGTGTTTTTCCAAACAGCTAAAATGGGTAGGCTTACTATTTCTGTCATAGCAAGCTAAGTACATAACCAAAAAATAAAACAAAAATATCAGTAGGTTCACAAAATCATACTTTTTCATGATCTTTGTAACTCGTGAGGGGATGTTACCCCTGCCCCTAATTAAATTGTTTAATTTAAGAACTTCTGGTTATTTTTATATTATATTTATCTCAACAAAGCTTTAACTAAAATTTAAACCAATACTACCAATTGAAAGAGCATGGTTTTTCCTTCAGTTCGATACATAATAAGTGTATGAAACATTTAGAAATAGGTCGCTACTATGTTAACTATTGTTACAGTCATGTTGTTATCTTGCTTTGCAGTAAAAGTGATCAAAGAAGTATCTCGTTATTTCCAAAGAATTAGTTGAAGTTCATCACAATTGCTAGAAAAGAAGAAATCTATGATTGACAAATTCTATGATTTATTTAAATTTCATCTAAACGCTCACACTGTTGTTCATCACTAGATATTTTATTTACATTCCATTCCAAGTCACCACTTTCACTAACCACTGAATGACCATGCTCACTATTGGATAAATACCTTTTACTGTCGAAAGTACCAGCTTCTATAGCTCCTGCAGAAGCATGTCCATGGCTTAGCTCCTCTATTTCGCTATCACTGGAGTCCAAATGGAACGAATCTTCCTGTAAATTAGTGATAAAGTCGACAATTTTTCTTTGTCGGCGATTTTCAACTTTTTCAATAAAATATTTTTATTCTATTCAGACGAATGGAAATACAATCATTACGTACTCTGAAATACGGAGAAAATGATGGCGCTAGTACAAATGTGCTAGCACCAGCGATCGCGCTTAAAAATATTTTAGAAAATTGCACTTTAAAATGTATTGCTGCGCGCTTAAGGGTTAAATCCCTTAGGTCCTTCAGGCAGGGACTGTATGTGTACATGTAGTGCCCCTGCCTTCAGGGCAGGGCTTCTCTATGTAGAGTCCCTCCAATTGTGTTTGGGGCTGTTACTATGTTCTAAGTTAGTTAAACACTGGACAGCAGTCGTGAACTACAGTAGGGGTCAAAAAAAAGTTCCCATTGAGTCGGTTTAACGACTTTCTAAAGTCTGTACAGAAGACTTTTGACACGATTTTTTTGTGCAACTTTTAGCCTGACTTTTTTGGCAATTTTTTTTTTTTTGTACCGACTTTTTTCTCTAGCGACCTTTCTGAGTCTGATTTTTTTAAGGTTAGGGGCAGAACCCTTCTAGAGCACTTCAGTTATTGTGGTTAAACAAGTACAGGGCAGCACCTGCTTGATGTGTAGCAGCTGCAAAATCAGATTAAAACTAGGCTGCTAACCATTAAACAACAGGTTTAAAAGTCGGTTCAGCAGCTGGCGACTTGTGTAGCCGCATTGGTTGATACAAAGTCGTTAAAAAGTCTCCTTACCCTAGAGACTATTTTTCTGTTAGTCGCTAAAAAGTCTGGTCGCTATGGGAACTTTTTTTTGACCTCTACTGTACTAGGGTACCTTGGACCCTAAGTGTAGCACTCTCACGTGCTTTGGACACTACAGCAAGGGCCTTCAGGACCGTATAAATAGTAGTTCCCTCTGGGGCAGTGCTTAACCATTATTATAAACGCATGTATGTGTGTATATAATATATATCATATAATATGTATATATACCTATATAGGTCCAGATGGTATCTCACTATGGTCAGGAGCACTATTGTCCTCTGAGTTTACTACGAGTGTTGGGAGCATCCATGATGGAAGTGTATGAAGAGTCCCGACACAATCCCCGCCCACCTGCTCCACCCACACAGCCCCCACCTCCTGTCACTTTGCCTCCCAGTGAGGGATTCAGCCAAGGTAAGTTATTGGGAAGAGGCTGGGAGTTAGTCAGCTAAAGCCACCATTTGAAGAAAAAAATCCATATATGTACGTAACCTTTTTTTTTTTTTTTTTTTTTTTTTTTTTTTTTTTTTTTTTCTGTACATACAGTAGTGGTCAAAATAAAGTTCCCACAGCGGAGCGACTATTCAGAGTAATTTTGAATAAAAGCCTGGGAAAATCCGCTGAAAAAGCCGCTAGTAAATCTCCGTGAGCGGTAAAAGCCGCCTCAAACTTCGCTGAAAAAGCCGCACCCTCAAACCTCCGCTAAAAAAGCCGCACCCTCAAACTTCGCCGAAAAAGCCGCACCCTCAAACCCCGCTGAAAGCCGCCCCAAACTCCGCTGAAAGCCCCTCCAAAACTCCGCTGAAAAGGCGCCTCAAACTGGCCGCATGCGCAGTGCAAGTTAGTAAAAAAATTAAAAAAAAAATTGTTGTTTTAATGAGACTTGAACCTTGCGCGCGCACATTCGTTTACTTCTCCCACTCGCAGGTTTATCGCGAGTTAGCCTCTGCTTTTTTCTCTGCACCGATCGTTCATCATTTTAATATGCTACTACAAGACGCGGTACATTTTTGGATGCTCAGAGAATAAGAAGGTGCAGAACACTCCTGTTACCCCCTTTGCATATTGTAACTTGCTTCATCTTTTTTCCCCCTTACTTGGATAGTCTCCAGAGAGAGAGACCTGGGTTTAGCTCCCTTGGAGTTGACTACTGGTTGGTGAAGTAAGTACCTTAATATTTGTATAGCTCCATTCCAATCCTAGGATATATAATTTAGCTAACAATGTTAAAAATTCACTGTAGTTGCAATGACAAAACAACTAACTAAGAGCGAAATTACAGCATTTTAAAAGAAAAAAAGTAATAGAATAGGAAAAAAAACTACAAAAATTCTAATATTAAGATATTGATATCATTTATGCTTTATTATTCCAGATGGTTTACAGCCGCTATACAAAACAAAGAATTTTGCACCTACATTTATATCAACACCAGAGACCTCCAACAATTTCTAAAATTTTGGAAAAAGAGGCCATTCCATCTCTGGGTAGTGCAGGAAAGTCTCCCTTTCCCAGTGGAGTGCAACGCTTCAATATGTCCTCCCCGAATATTGAGTTCTGAGCTAACTTGCATGCCAGTCGACCTATTTTACTTATTTTAATTAAGTGAGGGTGTTTCTTTAGTACCGACTCGACTGACAGCAGCTGGCGTTGGTCTATTGTTGGAGGTCTCCAAAGTGTGGCAGTAGAGGGCATCCAGGAATCAGTAGGAGTAGAGAGAGGTGAAGGAGAAGTTTGAACTGTGGCTGGTAAGGAGGAAGCAGGTGTGGATGATGCAGGTGTGGATGATGCAGGTGTGGATGATGGTGATGAAGTAGCAGGTGTGGATAATGGTGATGTAACAATTGATGAAGTAGTAGGAGGGCTCAAGGGTGCAGGGGATGGAGAAGGAAAATTTAAATGATCTGCTACATGAGCAACTGGCGATGAGGGGGTGATAATGACTGAGGTGTCAGATGTGGATGCTGCATGCATGAGACAACGAAAGTGTGGTAGTGCTTGCAGAAGATTGATAAAGAATGGAAGATGTATAGGTGGATGAAGCAGTGAGATTGGAATTATGGGGCGCATGAGATAATTGAGTTTGTAAAAAAGAAACAGCATTTTTTGTGTAACTAACCTCAGCTTGAATAGTACTTAATGTAGATAGAAGACTTCTAATTTTGTCAGCTTGCTGGTTGACTATGCTTCTTAGCTCACAGACTTCCAGTTCAAGTGTGAGCGGATCTATTAAAAAATAATCTAGTTTAGCAAGGGTTTATAAATGTATAGTTACATACCGGTTTCACTGACTTCACTGCCTGCATCTAGTCTGATGTCTAATGTAGTTAAAAAAATCATACAGTTCGTTTTTTGCTATTACATCTATATAAGACTCACTATCTGCACTTGATGGAGAGATGGTGTCTCGAATACTTCTATCATCTGCAATGAATTATCTCATTAGCAGATAATTAAATAATTCAATATTTTACCAATTTCTGAGAGCACAGTCACGGTGTCAAAGGGTGCAAACTCTTGTACTTCTGTGAAAATAAGAATAATAAAATACGTGTTTTTCTTTGTTTAATTGTAGCTTAATTTACCAGTGTTTGATGAGCAAGGCAAACTCCGCATGGGGGCACTTTAATTTGATGTTGTGTCACAGCTTCAATGACACCTAATTATTATGGAATTTTAAACAGCCATACTAGTAATTATTATATGACATACCACATGGTTTTGTCTTTTTTATTTCCTTCACTCTCTTGTCTGAGCCGTCTGGTTGGCTCCTTTCTTTTTTGCTCTCTTAGGAGTATCCTAAACAAAAGAACTCATGAGGAACATGATGCAAGAACAGGTGCGCTGCGTGCAGTAATAGTGGTGAATAGGTTAAACTTGTGGTGGGGATAGATTGGACCAGAAGGTGGGGCTGAATCACCACTCTCACAACTGGTGCCAGACTTTCCATGGTCTTTGTTTTAGTCAAAGAAGTTGTAACAGTTGCCATAAGCTAACAAGAACATATGGTGCATATATGCTTGTAAGGTTTACATTATTCGTTAATTTTTCTAAGAGTTTGGATCACTTTCAGGCATCAAGCAGCCGAGAATAATTAAACTTCCCCCGGTTGGGCTGGATTTTAGGGATAGAGGAATACCACATAGAGTGCAAATTATTGAGCTGGATGAAAGCTCATGAGACAGAAACTTGGAAGATAATATGTGGGTTCAGCCCAGCAGCACATGAGATATATATTTTTAACCTTTGTGTGGTGTTCACTTATAACAGTATTAATACTGGTATGCTAACAACTGAGATATCTGTTCAGCACATAACCCCTGATTTACAGTTTAGAGAAGACAGCAGAATATGTGACTTGTGATGGAGCAGATAACAGATAATGATAATAGGCAGATGGCTATTGAACCACACTTCAACTCAGCACATCATCCACACATGTGATGTACATATCTGTGTTAGTATGTAGTTACATGTTGACACTTAACTCTGCCACTCAAACCACATCCACTTAAGTTACATTTCCTAATATGGGCATAGGCACTCAACACATATACACTCTACAGCACTAATTGCCTAGTTATTGCAGTGAGTAACTTCTCATGCCTATTATACTACTAGTCATGTGCTATTAGGATATTGTAAGATCAACCATAGTTGTTACATTTGATGACACCAGGTATTTCTACAATTTCGCATAGTGAATTACCTGTATTTCAGTCGATAAGGCTGCAACAGCAGTACTTTCCGAATCTGTATATATTGTCATTAAAATTATAATCCAGTATTTTGCCAACAAAGATGTCTGTACCAATAGTTAATGGTGTATCACTCCCTCTCTGCCTTTTTTTTTTCGCAACCTAAGAATGTTAATATTAATAATTCAGTAACTCTTGTTGTTTTTAAAATTAAATTTACCAAAACAACATTTTGACTAGTGTCTGTGTGGAGAATCTCGCCTGGTGAATTTAGCTCAGCGTCATCAGCTAAGCTATTCATCTCCGATTCTGTGCCTGAATAAAATGTGGTATTTAAAAATTATATATATGACCTGACACACTTATAGTACATTGTGTATGTGTGGTAACTGGGAGGCCACTTAGAAATTTTAAAGGTGCTATGGTTCATAATTCAATGCATGTATCTAACAGCCAAGAATTATAAATTGTGAATTATAAATTGTATTGGCCTGGAGCTGTCCGCACGACAAAGATGTTGGAATTGGATGTGTACAATGTAGACCAGCCTTAGAAACTACAGGTTTATAAAAACCTGAGAAACAATTTTATTATCATGGCCTTATATTACAGTGGATGTGGAATTGCACTGGAGGGGGTGTGTCCATTATTTTAAAAAATTGTTATCAAAAATTAATTTATTCATCTATAAATTATGAAATATTTACCAATTCCTAATCTCTCCCTCATGTATGTGGCGTCTGATTTTTATGCTTCATTTATCACCCTTCTTGTCTCCAGTAATTAGTTGTCTTCTAGGCAATACTGTGAATGAGTCTTCCTCTGACCAGTTTTTAATAAAATTATACTACCAAACTAATCATTTGTAAAGCTATTTATTGTTTAATTTATTTAATTTGCAAAAAAAAAAAAAAAAATCAAAGAGCTGTGAAACTTCCACTTCAGCTATGCACTTACAGAATAAGAAGGAATGGAAACTTCAGAAAAAGAAATAGTTGAGAACTTGAAGCTGACAAGCACGCACACTAACTACAACCGTTTTTGGTTCAATTTAATTCGCGTGGTGAAAAAACTCCCGACTGTATAATCTGGCGCGAGTTTCCCGCGCCGAGCAAAACAAGCTTAACAGCAAGAAAGCAGCGCATTCAGAATGGAAAAGATGTTCCTCCACACGATAAACCAGTCACCCTGCTCGGAAGAAGCGTTCAGGCAAGACGGACTGCATATCGAAAGCTAGTCGCAGTCGTTGACAACAGAATAAGTCGAGCGGTCCGATTTTTTCTCCGCAAAACTGGAGTAAAACAGTTCTTTAAAGCTCGAGCATGGGGTGGAGTAACTTGGCAGTCGCCTTGCTCGGAAGAAATGTTGAGATAAGACAAACTACTTTCCCAAAACAGTTGGCAGCCGTCGAAAACAAGGAATCGAGCGGTCCGATTTTTTTCTCCGCAAAAGTGGGTGGGTCTACAATTAACAACGCTCTCCTGCGCAGAAGCTTTGCGATTCTGCGCGGGCGTGCGATAAACGACTTCATTGCTTAGCGGCTTTTTTTTGCGGCTTTTTTAGCGACTTGATTTAGCGGCTTTTTCAGCAATTTAATTTAACTGCTTTTCAAACATACCTGCTTATCTGTGGCTTTGTCACTCCCCTGTGGGAACTTTATTTTGACCCCTACTGTAGTTCAAGCCCAACTCTGGCAATTTTCCATTTGGTTTTTTCTTCCTCTGCCTCCCACTGCATCAGTCAACCCAGCTGTGATTGGATGCCTGGCATTTGCTGGGGTGCAAATTCAAGGTAATGAAACAGTGTTGGTGCCCACATCACTAGTTTATTTGTTACAATAAAATGAACTACTACCAGACTCCCCCAAATTTATACCTGAATTTCCCTATAAATACATAAAAAATGTTTACTTAGAAACTCTGGTGTGTACAGGTGCTTATGTGTGTGAGTGTGTGTTTGTGTGTGTGTATTGCAGGAGTCTGGACACGTGTACATACATGAGTGTTTGTGTGGTCTCTCATCTGAAATTACATGGGTGAGATCAACCAAGATGTAGTTGTGGTTATGTGATGATGTTTGTTGTGTGTTCATTATTGCCTTGGTTGGCAGTCATCAGCTATTCTTGGTGAGGGACTATTGTCTCTCTTGTGTTTTTATTTTGTTCATTGGTGAGTTTTTTGTGGGGTCATTCTAACTTGTAGATTTACTTGATTTCAATTGTGAAATTCTGAAAAAATTATTCAGTAAATTTGTATTTGTATTTTTGCACTTGAATAGGGGAAAAAAAGAAGTACACGAAACTTTTTATAAGTAGCTATTGAGAACAATTCAAAAACCAACTATTCGAAGTTGGAAATGGGGCTCAAATAGTTTGTCCATCTGCAGTAGAGAAGTAGCAGTCATGCACCATAACAACCAAAGCAGTGTGTAATGCTGCCATTGTGTGTGTGTGTGTGTGTGTGTGTGTGTGTGTGTATGTATGTGGCACGAGGCAGGCAAGAGTGCTGCGTTTGTGTGTATGCTGGAAACAGTATGGTTAATACAAACTGGAAATTGTGTTGGTATTATTCATAATTTCAAGAACTCATTGTGGAGACACATGAATGTATGTAAACATTGCATTATGACAGTTATTGTTGTTGTTGGCTATGATCTGGCTGGTGTACTTCTCATCTTCATGTCATCAGTGTACACATCTTAGACTGAGGTGGGTACACGGATACATGGATGATTTCATCTTAGAGATGTTAACTAAAAGAGGCTACACTTTGTGTAAATTTCACTACAGTATCCGAACACCACATGCAATTTTAAATCTCATTTGTTTTAACAAGGACACTACTACAAAGTTACTACCAGTGCTAATTTTATGAAAATTTCTGAAATTTATGACTACTTCTGTAAGTTATGTGTGAATAAGCAAAACATACTCTCAATTGACACATGTAAAATAAGGACTTGTTTCCTTTTTGCTTTTGTTGGAATGTAACTATAGGTATTTGTATGATACCACTTGTGGGTAGTGATGGTGGATAGAAATAGATAAGTGGGGAGAAGTTGATTAATATTGGTGGTCTCTCTCTCTCTCTTTTTTTTTTTTTTTTTTTTTTTGTGTGTGTGTGTGTGTTTGTTCTTGTTTGAACTAAATGCAGCATCACTACATTATTAATTAGAATACATTATTTTGATGACTTTGCAGATGAATGGGCAGCATAGTAGTGAACATCATTTCCTGTCAGAGAATGTGTAGAGCACTTGGGCATGTCCTATACTTTTAGGATAACTAGGCATCATTATGTGTCCACCTTCACCATGAAATATCTTACTATAAGTAATACTATATCTTGTGCCTAATGAATATAACATCATGGATCAATGAAATGAAAACAATAGCACTGTCTAAATTCCTGATATATTTACATAATTATGCTTATGTGTTATACCTTCATCTATCTAGCACAACAATAGTGCTGTAAAACCAAAATAATACTTCATTAATTTATAGATTACATGCTTGGATAAGGAGCATGATAGCCAATTAAAAATTTGAATAAATGGGTCTATCCAATTGCCTTGAAATTGCATTTCTTTAAAAGAGTACATGATCATATTTTTTTAACTCTCTGGATACCCTGACGCAAAGTGTGTGGGTTACTTTCGTTAGGTTAGGGGAGAGAAATGGAGAGTGGGAGCACGATTTTAGTTAAGTTAGTGGGCCTGCCCTTATTCTCAGAAATTGTAGCGAATTGGCAGCGACTTTTGCTAGTTCATCTCGGAACTCATCCTCATCGACAGGCAGTCCGGTAACTTGATGAGGCGTAGTGGCTATTTAAGGAACTAAGGTAGGGCTTGTAGTGCTGGTAGCACCAACTTGGATGGATTATTCCAGTACCTGTAATTTAAATACGATAAAAACAGTTCAAAGCATGAAAAAAGTTTTTCATGCTTCTGGAGCTATTTTCATCCAATTTGATGTGTGAACGCCATATTTCGAAGTCTACTTGATATTTTTAGCAATCGTCATACATTTTATTGCCCTTCCACTAAAATTGGAAGAACATGCACTGGGTTTAATTTTGCATCAATCGATGAAAATGATGCCAGCATTTTCAGGAACTTGCTAGTGATTTACAGTTTGATGACATAAGTAAAATAAGTAAGCATTGTTATTTTATTATTAATAAAATATACCCTGCAGCATAATGATAAAGTGGCAATAATTATTACTGAATTCAATTTGCATACTTCAAAATATACTGTAAGTAAATATTGCTAGAACATTAAGTGATAATCAAACAGTTAAAGACATTGATTTATGTAGAAAATGTGCCACATGTCTTTCCCTCCCCACTATATATAGGTGAAGTGTGAGAGGTGTACATGAGTGTATTGTGTGAGACATTTGTATTGAGTGCTACATGAGATGCATGCTCAAGTACGTCACACTCTAATTATACTTTAACACCATATGCTACTATATCTAAATATTCATAGATTCTGATGGTCCCATGCTCAAGCTCACAATTTGTGGATGAGATAGTACTGGTGAGTGACCTACTTAACTGTACCACATTACATGTCAGGAATAAAGGATTTAATTCTATCTTATATTCTTTAAAACCACATTGGCACAGATCACAAGTCTAGCAACGCACATGGTTCAAGTACCAACTGATGTGGATCACAAGCCTAGCAGCCAATGAAAGCCTCTGTGACATTATGAAACACAAAGGAACCTCAACCTACCATCGTGTACACATTCACAAGATTACAAGACATCTGCCATACTCTCTACTTGAACACAAGTTTAATACTTCACCAAACCTCCCCCCCCCCCTCCCCCAATAGATACAACATGAATTCACAGAAAATATCACCTCTATAGGAGAGCTATACAACTGATATTTTCATCCTTATTTCCTTCCTAGCTTCAATTTCTTGTATTCCCTTTTCTCCCTTTCTTATGTGCCATTTTGTTTCTTAAAAAGTATCAAAAATTTTCATTTTATGTCCAGTTTTCACGTAGACAGTCACAAATGGTATTAAAGTGCAAATACATGGAGATGATGCATTCACTGTATTCCTATAAAATGTAACAGGTCATCAAAACGCCAATACATAGGTTGTACAGCATGCATATTGCTGCACAATCAAATGCCTAAATAATAGTGTAGCAGTATATTGCTGTAATACTTCTAATACATCATACACATGGCTTTGGGATGAGCAAGTTCTTCACAAGTTTCACAGGTACTCGTTCACTTTAATAAAATGACTCAACATTTTCCATTAAATAGGTAACAAGTTTTGCTCTTTGCATTGCATCCAATATGATTCAGATGTATATTGTGGTGGTTAGGATATGACTGCTAGTATAGATAGTGCAGTGTATTGCTATAACTGGTAAAATATGTGTTTAATTGAACAGTCACTAAATGTAACTGTCCATAATAATCTACATAAGTATTGGCTGATGACTCCTTACCCATCATCAATACACTGCTGCACTATTTAAGTATTGACATTGTTGATGACTCCTTACCCATCAGCATTATTTATGGGAAAATCGGCCTAAACACAGAAGTTTTTCATTTCTTCCTACCAGCAGGTTGCAAAGGAATTTGTGATGCCGTCCTTCAAATCTGGAAGTTTAGCACAAGCCGTCTTTGCCCTACACACTTCAACAAATCAATATTGCTGCTCAATTTATTATTGCTGATTTCGAGAAAGCGCCGCATAAAAGAGTTGCTAAGGCTAGGGGGGATGTCTTATATTCTGTATACTATTACCGCGTGTCTCCACACCACACTATAAACAAATCCAGCTGTTGGCGGCTTGCTAGGGGTTAACTGGGCTTCGTTTAAGCCCCTTCAAGAAACTATGCTCGAGTTGTATGCCAAGAATGCCGTGAGTACGCGGATTATGTAGACAAATAAGTGAACTAAGTTAGATACAGCTACTTTTCCCGTGGTGAACAGGGGGTTAATTTTGGAATCAATTTAAGAGAGGGTAACGTTGAGTTTGTGCTATCCCAAGAGGGTCACAATGTTCATACCTGTAAAACTAAGATGAGAAAGGAGATGGGCTTCAATTACCAAGACAAATAATTAGAGATGATTTAAGCTTTGCCTTCACCTTAATTGTTAACCTTTTAGCTTTGCTTTTTGCTTATGAAATTTTAAGAATATTTTTCATTAGGGTAAAATAGCTTCAACGGGAGACGAGCATCCTCCTCCCAAATGATTCCCTGGGAAATGAACAGCCCACCAAAATATTTCTTGGTAACACCCCGTACACAAGGCTTAATTTGCAAGTGTACCTAGCCTTGTAGCAGGAGTTCTGCAACTCGCCAGAGCTACAGCTGCATCATAAGCTAGAGCTAACAGTTATTTATCTATTTCCATCATTAAAAAAAAATTTTTTTTAATTGACCCATAAGGTGAATTTTGCCGCGTTTAAGCTAATTTTCCCAAAACCGGTCACATTAGGTATTGGCATTGTTAATGACTCCTTACCAATCAGCAATACACAATATTTACTCCTTATCAACAATCAATACATTGCTGCACTATTTAAGTATTGCCATTGTGGATGATGCCTTACCAATCAGCAATACACAATCTCCTCAACAATCAATACATTTTATCTTATAATGACTCCTTACCGGTTGTTCAATTGTACACCCATAATGTAGCTGTACTAACACCTTTGAGAACCCTTTTTTACTAGTACTTATGAAGCAGGCGATAAAGGCGGGAAGGCCCCACAGGTAGAATACACTCAACCCACAGACAATCTACCACACCCTCACTCCATATACTCCACCCACACTAGTATCTCACACTCCACCTTACACACACAGCTCATACTCCACCCACACATGCCCCACAATCCAACGCACATGTTTCTTACTCCACCTCTCTCACTTCACCCACATACATTACTCTCACTTCCACACATCCACACTATAGTCTGTTGAAGTTGAGTTGGTGTGACCATAAATGCAGTAAATGATCAATACACTCATGGATGCAATTAAGGTATTTCATAATCAGCTCAAATTAACTCATGAGGATTAAGCAAAAGTCTAAATTGGATGCACTAGAAAACTGAGGATATTTCTATTGCAGATTCTTGCAATATAGAAAAGCACTTCTGCCCTAATTTTCTTTTCCTTTCTTTATCTTTTTTTTTTGTTTTGTTTTTAACCAAAACCTATCCAATTTGCAAGTCCCATTTTCTGTACAACCTCTATTTGTAGTATAACACTTTCTACTGCATCATTCATCTGGACAGAATACAGTGCCCCATACTCCACCCATACATGTAGACCTAATTCAAACTCCACCCATTTTCACATGAACCTATGTGCCTATGCAATGTCACCTGATATGTACGTTTAGTACCAATACACACATTACACATACACACAAAGGCATGGATTCAAACACTTAGTGCTTGTGCTTATAAGTACTTTAAGCACTTTTAAGAAGTGCTTGATGGTGCTTTCAAGCACATTGGTAAATAAAATCACTTGTGCTTGTTCTTGTACTTAAGCACGTAAATACAAAGTGCTTGACAAGCACCTTTGAAGCTAGGCCCTTTCAAGAGCATGAAACAAAACATACATTGCACATTTTAGCAGCCACAAGACTCATGTTCATCAGATGTAACAAACTGGCATTTCATTAATAATTATAAAACTCCTGAATATTTTTATTAATTAAAAAAAATGTGTTGCTGTAGTTTGTAATAGAGTACGCAACATGCTTGAAATTGTGCTTGAAAGCACTTTAAAATTACTTGGGCTGGGTACATTAGCACAATGCTTTAAAAAGTGCTTAATCCTTACTAATTATAAAGAATCGTATTAAAGCACAACAATTATTCTCTTAATTACAAAAAACAAAAAACAGTGGTATATAAATAACCTTGCAACATTCTACAGTTCAGCTACTTAGAAAATACACAATAGCTATTCCTAATTATGCTCTATATTACCTGTACTTATGAGATTTTAACTGCCAAATTAATAATAAAACTTCCTATCACAAATAAAACATATCAGTAGTCATCAAATGAGTCATTTGTAGATTCGTTGATAAATCTTCTACGAATAAGCGAAGAAACACACTACCAGTATTATAATTGACGCTGAAAATAAGAGCAGAGAAGGCAGCACAGATCGAGGCAATAGTAATAGAGATGTTTGTCTTCTTGAGTTCTAAGGTAAATACAATATGATTGGTGGAGTTAGACTAAAATACAATTTGCAGACATTCAATGGATACATAATGTTCAAATAGTTATTGCTCATCTACTTCCAGGGGCGTAGGAAGAGGGGGGGCTCAGGGGGCTGGAGCCCCCCCCCCATAATTTTGGGCACAATCTTGATAACTAGTAGCTACTATTGCATCATAATGATGCAAGTTACACATTCATACATTCATGAGGAATAGATAATCTGCTTAGTTCAATAAGATTAATAAATAATTTGTTTAGTTTAATAAGATGAATAGATAATAGTTTTAGTTCAATAAAAGTGTAAATTGCTGTCTTCAATGTGCAAATAATGTGAATATTAAGTCTGTAAATGCCACAAGCGCTGTTGGTAGTAAGCTTTCTGAAACTTGTAGCTATTATTATGGCTCAGAGTAAGCTAACAACATTCTTTAAAAGTGCTGCAAGTAATGGTAAGTGTTTTATCGTAGTTATGAGACTAGATATGTAACTTACATGTAACACAAACTAGATGGTGAGGCTGAATCAGATGTTGAAGCAGACAATTACAATTGCAGTTCTGATGAAAAAGTGAACACGAAGAAGGTGACTGTTCTACCTGTCCTCAGTGTGAGTGTCTTTCTTGTACCATGAGTGGTCCACCTTGCCAACCCATTGATGTAAGCAAATCTAAGCATGTTTATTCGCATAAGAACCAGCATACTGCTAAGAAAAAATCTTATAGTAGATCTATTCATCCCATTTGGTATAAGAAACACCCCTTGGATAACAGTATGTACCACCAAGTATAAACTTTTTTGTCACTCCTGTTGCTATTCAAGGGGAAAAGGTCTCCTCACTTTTTCTAAATGTCAATTAAATTGTTTTGTAGAGGATGGATTTTGTAATTGGAAAAAAGCTTTGGAGAAATTCCTGGAACATGAAAGAAGTGATATGCATAAGGAAGCTGTATTAAAGCAAGTTGCACATAATAGTAGCACTATTATAATGCACAGCTTAGTACACAGAGCAAGGAGGCTCAGAATTTACATCAACGCATGCTGTTGAAACTAATTTCTAGCATTCGATTTTTGGCTTCTCAGGACATGCCATTGCGTGGACATCTTGCTTCTTTAGATAGTAATTTATATAAGCTTCTTTTACTTCGAGCTGAAGACTGCCCAGAGATGAAAACTTGGATTTATCGCAAGGAGTACACCTCACCTGAAATTGTTAATGAAATATTAGCTCTGATGGATAGCAATAGCTGAAGGCATGAGTCAAAGTGAAATGTTTAAAAGAATGCTTGGGGAAGTACACAAAGTTTTTGAAAATCTATTTCACATTTCCAGTGACCACACTGCAACAGCTGAACGATCATTCTCATCCTTGAAAAGAATATAAACATTTTTGAGAAATTCAATGACTCAGTCAAGACTGAACAATCTGTTTATTTTATATATTCATCCAACCAGAATTGTGAACTGATGCTATCAGAACTCAATATATTGGAACCAAGATTTACACCAGAAATATACAGTTCTACAAGTCCACACACATTAACTTTAGTCCTGAATAAAAACCACTTGTGATATTCTTAGATCTTTGAATATTTAGGCGATGCAAACACGTATTCTGATTTAGATCCGTAATTTCGCAATCTCCCTCAAGCACACATTTCACAAGTTCAATGAATGTAATTGTGCTATTAGTACACAGCATACACATAAACGGTCTCACTTCTGTATTATAAGGAACTGAATTAATTACTACTGTTTCGATAGATGTGTTACATTGTAGACCACCTTCCATTGCACTATGGCAGATTAGTTGATACCTGTACAAATCTTGTATCTCGTGATGTTCACATAGTGATAAGCTTTTCAATTTATTATTACACAGTAATATTTTTAATATAGAAGGATCGTTAGAAAAGTCACTAGGTGAAACTGTGAGTTTTGTTTTATTAATTCTAAATCCCTCTACTAATGCTTCCATACCATCACAACCTATATTGTTTTTGCCAGATATATCCAATGATTGTAATCTTTTACTGTCTTTTAACAAGTCTCCTAGAATCATAAAGGTGGATGATACTAGACCACATTCACTGATATTTCACATATTATACAGTGATGATTTAAGCTGCAAATCAATTTGTGGATACATTGAGTTTCTAAATCACATTTATGAATAGTTACTTCTTTAATACAGCTCATGTCACACTTGGAACTAACAAAACTCACAAACTTAGAGGCACACAAAACTCACAAACTTAGAGGCACACTGCATGTCAAACATGCAATTTTTTATAAAAAACTTTCGAAGCACTGGTAGGCTCTTTGAAAAAACATACTCCATGGCAACAAAGTCCATAGGACTAACTGACCTAAGAAATAATTCGAACTCTGATGTTTCTAACACTGTGTCTAAAACTTCATCACAGACAGTGTGATTCAAATGCACACTGATATAAGAAGGTATCACTTTTTGCCTTGTAATCAATACCTTTTATAAGTATAGTTAATGTTTCTGTAATTGCTGTTTGTGTGTTTTTTACAATACCAAAATAAAACAGCCATACTAGTGTTAGTTCTTCTAAGGTTGCATACTTTTTAATTAATTGTCTCTGCTTAGTACATGGCAAATTGGCGATATAAACTGCTGCTAAATACTCTTGCAAAGTCAAATGAAGAAAACTGTATATCTTGTGTAACTGGCACCTGTTACTAGCACGCTCGATATTAACAAAACCTAGAATCTTCGCCCTACGCATGAGTTCTAGACCATGCCAGAGCTTACAACTGCGTCATAAGCTAGAGCTAACTGGTGTCTATCCATTTCTGCCATAAAAAAAAATTTCGAAAAAATCGACCCATAAGGCTTTACCCGGGGATACTGAAAAAAATTGTTTGCCGCGTTTAGGCCGATTTTCCCAAAACCGGTCACATATATGCCTAGAGTACAAGTGCAGACTTCAGTTGATATACCTTCATTTTGATGATCAGGTGTTGCTTAATTATTGCTTTGAAAACTCAACTTTACCATTGTGAAGATAAATGTTGGGCTAGTACATTGTGGTAGTGGTGGCAGCAATCTACTTTTGCTGTCATCACTGTGCACACTGAGTGGGAAAGACAAAAACCCGGCCAATCCTGGAAACGACAACGTGAGGATAGCATCGTAAGGAAAGCAGTTGTGGTCGATCTGAAGAATGATCAATTGTGATCCCCAGAAGACGGGAACACTGAGTTCCAGCTGGCTTAATTAATATGTGATTGAAACTTTCTATCCAACGTAATCTCCAGCCATCCTGACATGACAATTTTCTCGACTCTTGCTGAGGGTGACCATTTTGTCCAATCCTTCACACCTTAGCAGAAATGGGTGTAGTGTTCAAGTAAAATGGTGTAATTCCCTTCAGTTCACATTTTTCTTCAACCAGTCCCAACCTAATAAACTAGGGTCTCTCCCTCTAATTGGAGTTGCTCTGCAGTCCTACTGTTATTCAATTATGCTGTAAAATAAAAAACCTCATATCAAATTGTTAAAAGAAACTTTTTCAATTTTTGTCATTCATCATCAAAAAAAAAAAAAAGAAAGTATACAAGTTTAAAAATGGGACAATAATAGAGTTGATACAAAAAAATTCAAAATCATCTCAAAAAAGGTAACACATGCATGACAGAAACACAAGAATGTACAATACGTATTAGTGCCTGTTAATAACACTGGAATTAACTATCAGTATAGTGATGCAATAAAACACATAGATAAAACTGTCATAATAAAATCATATGAAAAATGACATAACTAGCTAATATAACATGAACTATTCAGCCAAAAGAACTTGACTTTAAGTAGGATACAACCAAATTTGTGACAGTAGCTGTGTGTTTAATATGAAAGTCTGACTGTGTTTACATTCAGTGAGCATTAGTCATTTGTGACCAACTAACTAAACAGCATGAAAGCAGTCAACTAGCATAAAACTGAATCTTTAAATATTCATCGTTATCACTATTAATTTTCGTAAGTTCTTCACAATCTTGTGTGACATTATTGAACATGAGATATAGATTGCAAGAATTCATTTTGTTATTGGCCAGTTCTCTCACTCCATCAGATCCAAGATTATTGTGTATTAAATCCATTATATAAATCTTGTTATTGTTAATAAGATCAGCAATAGCTTTTCCAGCCTCTGGACCAATACAATTGTATGACAGGTCTAATTGATAAAGTTCACAATCCTTTAGCCTAGTAGAAAGTTCAATGACACCCTTTGTACCCAGCATATTGTGCTTCAGGTTTAAAACTTCTATTGCAAATGGATCATTTGGATTAATAACTTTAGCGCCACCTAAACCTGACCTTTCGTGCTTTAAATCCTTTACTCCTTTATGCTGGTTTTTACCAATAAGACCGGCAATGGCTTTAACTGCTCTAGGGCACATGTCATTGCTTGAGAGATTCAACTCTCTAAGTCCACCACGTCTGATGCCGGCATCAAGTGCAATGATCCCATCTGAACCAATCTTGTTATTCTTAAGGTCCACTATGTGAACTTTCTGGTTATTATTAATAAGTTCAGCAATAGCAGCTCCTGCTCGGGGACCAAGATTATTGTCTGACAGACATAATTGACGAAGGCCACTATTATTTAAACCGGAACTTAAAGTTTTGATTCCATCTGAACCAAGCTTATTGCTGCCTAAATCTATATCTCGTATCGACTTGTTATTGCTAATAAGATCAATGACAGCTGGTATTGAATTTGGACCAATCCCATTGTGAACTATGCTTAAACACGATAAATTAGAAAGCTTCAAACCAGCTGATAGGGCTTGGAGACCATCATAACCAAGCCTGTTTTGGATCAAATGGAATATTTGTACAGAATCTCCAATGCTATTTGCTAGAATAGAGACACCCTCTGAATTGATATAAACATTAACAATAGTTAATTCTATTAATTGAGGCATAAGCTTTAGTCCATAAAATAATGAATTTGTGGCTATCTTGGTTTGAATAATGCGGAGACTTTTCAAAGATGAGTTTTTGTCAAAATTAATAAGTTTACAATCTCCTTCAATAACACTTTGATGAAGATTTATGTGGGAGATGGACCTATTGCAAGATAACATATCCAAAAATGACCTTACATCTATAGTTGTTGAGGTAATAGTCAAGGCTGAAATAGATTTATTAAACTGCAGTCCTTCCATAATTGCAAACATAAAAGCATTCCATCCAACACCAATTTGGTTTTCCCAAATACTATGGCCAACTATGGAGAAATTATTTATAGTATTATTCTTCTGCAATAACTTAGTAATAACTAATGGGTTCTCAGTAATGTCACAAGGAGAAAGTTCCAATGTTTGAACTGCAGTATTGCACTGCAATGCCTCAGCTATAGCCGTCATACCTTCATATCCTATGAGAGGATTGCCCGATATGTCCAATGCTTTCACAGTATCGTTATCTTTCATCCATTTAGCAAGTGCTACCAATCCTTGTGAGCATAAGGAACATTGATTTAGTTCTACTGTCTTTAGGCACTTATTATAGTGAATACTTTGGATCAATTCAAGAACACATTGAGGTGTAACGTCACAACAAGAAAGTCTCATACATTGTATATATTGTAAATCACACTTTGAACTAATAAATGATATGAATTGAGAGCCACTTTTTTTATCAAATAAGCAACGAATTAATGAAAACCGTTTTAGAATGGGTGGACTATCTGATAGAACATACTCTATGGCGATAAAATCCATTGGATTAATCAAGATATTAGACAAACATAGCTGAGTGCTTAATTCCAGTGCTTTGACAGCATCACAGACAGGTTTCAATTGGGATTCAAAAGCACATTGGAAAAGAAATGGATAAGAAAAGTACTGATAAGGAAATATTTGAGCAAGCTCAATAAGTTTGTCAGCTTTTTTTACAATACCACAAAAAAAAAGCCAAACTTGGTACATTTCTTTACAACCCCAATATCTCTGGATTGCTGTTATTTGGTCATCATCTGACACAATGGCCATAAAATAAGCTGCTAGATATTCCTGTAAAGATAAGTGAAGAAAACTATAGAACTTGTCGTGCCCACATCGATCACTGGAATGTTCAATATTCACTAGTCCAAGAAAAGAAGAATCATCAATACTGACCTCAGCCCAAATCGAATCAATAATATTCGAATGTCTAGCAATTTGTTGTGATTGTATGGTCATATAAAATGCCAAACGACACAAATTCTGAAAATGCTCATATTCCTTAGCAGGTAAGTCACTAAATGATTGTATGCGAATAGAACTATCTTTACGATGTAGGCTTCGTAAAACCAAAGACTTAGTAAACTCAAAATATACTTCAGTCTTAGTAACTGGTAAAGTCCCTTGAAAGTCTTGAAACAAGTAACATATCATAGCTGCATGTACTGGAATATAACACATGTGGAGTAAATTAGGATGCAAATCAAAATGAGACCTTATTTTGGATACTATACTATTTATGGAAGCACTCATTTCAAAGGGATAGTTGCTGATAAAATGAAATATTTGATCATAATTAAAACCAATTACTTCTATATGCTTAATTAAAACATCAGAGTGTTTTAATCTGATGCTGGCTACTGGACGTGATGCTACTATGATCATAGCGTTGGGTAAACTATTAATCAGTGTTAACTGGTAGACTATGGAGTCACTTGCATCCCTCCTCTGATATTCATCTAGGCCATCTAGAACGATACAAATACCTTCACCTAGTGTTTTCTTGCATTCTGTAGCAATACTGCTGCTCATTTCAGAATCACAATAAATAAAGTCTATAAGATCTGATAAACTTTTGTCACTTCCAACTACTTGTAGAAGTCTTAAGGGAACTAGAAAAACTAACTTTTCTCCCTTCAAAGTGCCTTCATTGACAGCCCAGTCTCTGACTACCTTGTGAACTAGTGTGGTCTTGCCACTACCTGGACGTCCTTCTACTAACACAAATGATCCACTCTGATACTGACCAAAGACTGTGCTATACTCTATCTTCTCTTTACTCTCTACAATGTCATCTATATTTCCTCGCATGGAGTAGGAATACTTGTTTGTTTGCATCTTGGTTTGTTCAATGAGAACAAGGTTGGTAAAAGTCTTGGTAATAACTGGAGGCCAGCTATCTTTTGGTACTTCTCTCTGGCAGACATACTTCAACAAGAGACTCTCTTTTTCTTGAGAGTATACAATTTTCACTTTCGTTTCCTGACTCACAAGTTTCTCCTGTCCCCTCTCTACAGTACAAGTGTACTGTCCCTCCATTCCCTGGTGTGCATGTTTGATGACCAGTATGTCTGTACGTGTTCCACAGTAATCCTCGCTATCACTCAGATATTCGCTATCCTTCATCCACTGATAGGACACGCCCTCACTTATACTAGCACCCACCTCCAATAAAGTGGACTTTCCATCAGTTACCTCACAGTCCCCAGAAGCATACTCTATCTTCAAACTCAACTTGGCACGCTTGCAGTGTGGCTTGGTATGTTCACTCTTAGAACTAATAGATATTTCATGTACCCCTACTAAAGGGCCTGTAAGACACTCATTCAAGTTGCTCAGTGTAGGCTGGAGAGCATGCTCGTGGTTTCCCATCACCCACTCGTATATCACTTCGTTAAGTTTAAGAATGTTATTGCCTTTGCTTTCACACTCCTTCATTACATTTCTGGGTAAAATTAATGCAATACCTATTTCATTCCATTTATATGCTACTGGAGCAAGTTTTTTCATTGCAATACCTATTTCATACCATTTATATGCTACTGGAGCAAGTTTTTTCATTAAAGCAGGAATATCTTTAGCTGACAACATATCACAAGTTTGTGATGACCCAGTGAAGGACCTCAACAAAGTAATTTCAGCACACAATGAATGTAAGTTCAGTTCAGACAATACCTCAATAAATGTAGAGTATGCTTGGTCCTCGCTCTCAACCTTCTCCCCCACTTGGCGTAGGATGTACCTGGCTATTACTTGAGAGTTCACCCCACCACTGAGTGACGTGATGATTTTGTAAACGTCTTTAGAAATGACTAGACGTTCGCTCAGTTTTTGAGCAAGTCGGATCCAAATCTTTGTGTCGCACAATTCACGGGATAGTATCTTTTCCAACTCTGCGCAGCTCAACAGCATTTTATTCAACCATAGACGAGACTCCAGCAGAAGAGATTGACGAAGTCGAAGAAATCAATTGTAGTAAGAAGACACGTCAACAAATTTCTAATAAATGCGCATCCAAACTAGAAGGCGGAGTTTATTGACAATTGTGTGACGGTAAGGTGTGTGACGCCGGATGACGTCTTTTCCCTTATGTGGTAGGTGCATGGGCGTGTTACCAAGTTGATTTTATATGCATTCAGCTTTAGTGTTATAACTTACCGCTGCTAATAGAAATCATGGCTACTTACAATTGACTTCTTCTACTTCGTCGTCAATCTCTTATGCTGGAGTCTCGTCTTTGGTTGAATAAAATTCTGTTGAGCTGCGCAGATACGAATTGAGCCCATTTCTTCGTTTGCCTGGATTTTGTGCTATGGAAATGCGCTGCTTGCTTTGGATAATTATGTCAATTGGGACATTTTCTGCTCAATGGTAAGCTAATGTTGAAAGTCATAATGTCTTCCTGACAACTGATTGTGTAAGACTTTGTGGAATATTACAATCTGAAGCCAATGACATGTTGTACAGATTATTTTTGTGCAGTATAACTATATAATTACATATTTGGTTAATAGAATCTGAAAGAATAAATATAATACTGAATTTAAGTAAGCTATGTTAAATCTTGCTATTAAGAAAAACCCTAGAATGTTCCAAGCTCTGCTGTCAGTTATTCTGGCGTAGCCTCACCCTTTACCATACCAAAGTAATTGTCTGGGGACAATCGTTCACCTTGGCTGTTCTAAGGAAATATGGTAGTGGTTATGGTAGTGGTTACCTGATTACCGCTCCCACAGTTTATCCACACACGACCACAGTGTATTTGTGCAGGCACAGCAGTCACAAGCGTTTTACTTGCGGTAGTACGACACCCACTTGTTCCGTCAGGGCCTGCCCAAAAAAATGTTAACTAACCACCCCCATAATTGTGGAGCTGGAACAGCCGAGGTGCATGATTGTCATAAGACCCTTTCTCCGTGTAGTAGTATGGTAAAGGGTCAGTATGTTAAGTTGCTCTCTTCAATTAGTCTGTTTATTTGAACATGATTTGATTGCATTAATAGTGTGCACTAACCACTCTGGCAAACCAGGTGCTAATTGAACGTGTTAAGTGTGTTGGGTAACACTGGATGTCAATGCTTTAGTTCTATCATGGGATATATTAGCATTGCATGATATTCAGATGCATTAGTTCTATCATGGGATATATTAGCATTGCATGGTATTCAGATGCTGATGTAATTCCATACTGATATTTGGCAAATGTATATACGCAGCATTTTAAATAATGGCAAGAGTTTCATCCGAATGAAATGGGTAGGCTTGACCTAGGATACCCGTAGATGTGCATGCATACAGGGTATTGTTTAAAACCAAACTTACCGTTTTGGAAATTTTAGGGTGGACCTTCTATTTTCCATGAAAAATTTGTGGCTAATATCACCATGAAGGTTGTAATTGTTTCCAATGGGAAGGAGAAGGGCAAAACCATTTTCAGGAAGGGCAAAATGTCCCCTCTGAAGGCCTAAAAGATACCTATTCCCGCCAGTTTGCTTTGTCAATTTGCTTGGTTTATTTCCTGGCCAATTATACACATCAGACATTAGCAAATGTCTTGACATTACTTTAAGTTTCACAAAGTGTGCTACCATTCAGACTTATCTGTCAGTTTAGAGGAATGGACGGTATTTGTAGGGCTCACAATACTCTGTCCATACCTATTCACTATTTAAACCAGTTGGACCAGTAATTCAGGAAAACATGTTAAATGCATTTTGATCTTGTGTCATTGTGCTTGTTTCACTAATTTCTATTGAATTATGTTTTGCTGTAAGAAAAATTTGAAAGGTCTTTATAGTTGCACTGACAAATCAATTGGTTGAGAGGAGAAAATTTTATCAAATGCCCCCGCCTCCAATTTACCCACCCCAATCTCATTAGCAGAAGTTATATATATACAGTATTCCTGAACCACTTTTTAAATTTAGAGTTGATGCTGGCAGCAAAATTGAATTGAGATCAATATGCTCGCAAATTACAGCAGATCATTTCTTCAATGTTTGCTGTCAAATTTAAGGACATTAATTTGGTCAATTTAAAAAGTTTACGTACTAAATATTAACCCTGCCATTGTCAGAAGGAACCAATTAGTTGTTGGTAAATTCATTATTATTATTGTTGGTGTTGTTGTTGTTATTATTAAAGTGGTAGTTCAGGAGCTACTAAAAAAAACCTTTATTTGCAAACTTGGGTCTGTCATTGAGTGTGTATCCACACAGATTGGAATCATAATATATTTAATGAAATGAATTGCTCCAAATTCTCATGCTTATTAATTTGTTGTGTGTGTGTGTGTGTGTGTTTATAGTACTGATAAGCAGCAAAGCAGAAGTTCGAATATCAATGAAGATCTGCACAAACAGACTGGAAACAAGGAGGAAGGTGGAAAAAGAGATTGTCAGATGAAAGCTAACACAAAACATTCTAATCCTGAACCTTCTACTCCTGAAACTATTGACAACTCAAATAACAATACGAACAGTATCATCAGTAGTGACGTACACGCAGATGCATCTGAAGCCACACCTACTGCCCCACCCACTGAGGCACCACTGGAAGAAGCACTGCCTCTATCCCAGCCACCATTAGAGGAGCAGAAACCTACTCAGGGGCGGATCTAGAGGGAGCTCGAGGAGTGTCGTTCGAGCCCCCCTTTTCTACCTTATAATACTTACAGCTTTTCCACTTCCAAAGTTGCTACCTACATCAATCAAGCAAAACTAGAATGAACGAAAGACTTGACGCGTACACAACATTTAGCGGTACTATTTCTAATTAACGCACACATTCACTATTCGATGTGCACGAGTAAGCATTTTTATTTTTGTTGATTGATTTTTTGTGAGTGTCTCTGCCCTGGTATGTCAAGGCAGAAAAGACTTGATGTTACACTCATGGGATATTTACTACAAGTAGTCCAAGATTTTACAAGGGGATTTATTTGATTTAGGAGGCCAAGGGTGACTGCTTCAGCCCCTCCAGAGTCTGATCTTCTTCCTCCAGATGAAGTTCCTCCTTTTCGGGCATCTGCTCCTCCTGAGGCATCGCTAGCACTTTCTCCATCACCCCAGGAGCTACCGCCTTCCCCTCCATCTACTCAGTGTCTACTCTTTTCCCCTCCATCCCCTCAGGATCTACCACTATCTCCTCAGTCTGTAGTAGTAGTATCTGACATTGAAAGTAGCCAATCACCTTTAATTTTTGCACCTCCATCAGCCTCTCTTGCATCAACCCAGTCCCCCTCAAGTTCTGTGTCTCATCACTTCAAGCCTAGCAGTAGTTTTAAATTTCCTGGTAGATACTCCTGAAAGTCAGAAGATGGAATATTTTGTTTGCCTTGTGTCCTATTTGCTACTAAGGACAATTTAGGTCAGTTTGTATGTAAAAAGTTTCGTTTATGGTCTAAGAAGTCAATTAAATTTTCTGCTCATAATTCCAAGCAGTATCACAGCATTGCCTTGTAGAGAATGGATGCTCTGACATCTAGTATGGCGCATCCAGAATCTTCTATAGAAAATCGAATTCGGCAAATAAATGAAACCGATATTGCTAGGAACCGTTTTATTCTTAAGTGTATTACTGAGGCTATACTTTTTGTGGAAGGCTATCTCTCTTCGTGGTCATCGGGATGATAGCACTGCTAGTTGTGAGTGCAGTAGGGGCAACTTTCAAGCTCTTGTTGATTATAGCATTAAGTCAGGAAATACTGCTTTGGCTAAGCATTTGCAAGATGCAGGGAGAAATGCTACGTACACTAGTAAAACAACACAGAATGATTTAATTGAGCTTCATTCGTAATAGTATATTGAAACAAGTTCAGGAAGTTAAGTACTATTTAGTGTTATGTGATGAAGTTATCGATGTAGCATGTAAACAACAGGTATCTATAGTTTTAAGGTTTGTAGATAGTGATTGTAATATACAGGAAGAATTTTTGGATTTTATCAAGGTGGAAAGGATTACTGGTGAAGTTTTGGCAAGGGAAATAAAGAATGTTTTGGCTAGTATGGGCTTGACTTGCAAAACTGTCGGGGACAAGGGTATGACGGCACTGCGAATATGTCAGCTGCCAATGGAGTTCAGGGCCGTCTTTCAGCTGAGAATTCTAAAGCAGTTTATGTACATTGTAATTCTCACATATTAAACTTATGCATTGTTAATGCTTGTAGTTTGCCTCCTATACGTAACAGTCCTCTGCTATTACAGAAACAGCCAACTTCTTTCAGAATAGTGCGAAGAGGCAAATATTTCTTGAGCAGGTGGTGGATGATAGAACTCCTACAGTTAAGGTAAAGGACTTTGCAGAACTAGATGGGTCTATAGGCATGAGGCATATGAGAACTTTAGTATGTTGTATACCTACCTTGTGGATGTTATGGAAGCCATTTGTGAAAATGATACTTCTTATGGTGAAATGAATTGGGACAATAAGACCATTGTGGCTGCTAATGGCTTGTCCAAAATGTACCATTCTTTCTCCTTCATAGTGTCTTTCGTTGTAACTAGAAATGCAATGTCCATCATTAAACCTGTTAGTGTTAAACTTCAGCATACTAGTTATGATATAGTTAAAGCTTACAATAAAGTAGAGGAATTAGTTAAGGAGTTACAGGCAGTACGGACTGAGGAATCTGTATTGCACTCTTGGTACTCCCAGGCAGAATCTTTGGCTAGCAAGGTAGATGTGGTTCCTCAAGTACCTCGAACAGCTTCTCGGCAACAACATCGCGAAAATATTGAACATAGCTCAACTGAAGAATACTATCGTAGATAGCCATCCTTTGTTAGATAATTTGATCCAGCAAATGAATGATAGATTTGGTAGCACTCAGATGATAGTATCAAAGTTAATTAATTTAGTGCCTTCTGTAATTACTACATTGATTGAACTTTCATATGAGGATGCAACATCGTTCTTTAAGGATGACTTGCCTAGTTCTTCTTTGGTTCCCACTGAAGTGCGGAGGTGGAGGCAGAAATGGTGCCAAGTGGATGCTGCTGAGCAACCTGCTACACTCTACACTGCTTTAAAAGCATGTGATAAAGATTTTTTCCCTAACATTCATGTATTTTTACGAATTGCTTGTGCGATTCCGGTTACTTCATGTGAAAATGAGAGGGCCAATAGTGTACTTAAAAACTTAAAGACCTTTTTACGTAATACAATGGGGCAAGAGAGGCTTTCATCATTAGCACTTATGCACATTCATTACAATTTACCAATTAATCTTGATGATGTTATAGACACCTTTAAGCTTAAATGCAATAGAAGAATATCACTCTAAATACTTGTATCATAATTCATATTAAATATTCAATTCTGATTCAGTTAATTTCTCCTTTCTTCATATCATAAATTCAATTCTAATTCAGTTAATTTCTCCAAGTCTAACTGCTATATTATATTGTCAATCATGTATCACTTTAGGCATCGAATAAACTGATAAATTGGGGCCCATAAAAGTGGGTATAATTTTTTTTGCACATGTGGAAGTATCCACTTGGTCTTCAAAAAGAGCCCCCCCTTTTCAAATCCTGGATCCACCTCTGCTACTGAGGCAGAAAGGAAAGAGGTGGATGCAGTCAGAAGAGGAACCAAAGTAACTCCAGAAGACAGTGAAGAAGAATATTTGGAGAAGGGAAAAGAAGATAGCAATGAAAATGTAGTTGTGAAAGAGAACCAACGAGATAAAATGATTATTAACTATCATCTGATCAGCTACCTTCTGTACCAGCCAAAGTTGAGAAAGAAAGCATGCCAACTGGACATTCTTTTACCAGTTCTGATGGCACCCAGTCTCAGGGTGGTGTTCAAGATGCTGAAGGTTTCGTAAGAGAGAGTGAATCTAGGGAAGTGGATGTGGAGGGTGTGACTAGCTGAGGTGTGACTAGCAGTGGTGATGATGAATTAAAGGCAGTGGGTGAAGACGGTGAGAGGGAGTTTGAAATAGAATGCAACAGAGAGCAGAGTGTAGATTCTGATGGTGATGAGGTATCAGATAAAGACTTGGGTCCTGATGGAAGAAAGGTGGAAGAAGAGAAAGCAAAAGGACTCTAAAACAGAAGCAATGACAGGTGATGGTTACTCTAATGACAGCTGCATGGAACTGCAAGTAAAAGTTGCATCAGAAGAGAAGTCGCTAGATATAAATGACAAGGATAAGATGGAAAACTTGGAGCAAGAAGACAAGTGTGACATTTGTGTCTGACAAGAAAGAAGGCGGTGATTCGGAAGAAAAGACCTGGAGTTCAGATCATGGTTGTGATGTAGACGGGTGCCTTGAACATGGAGAATCACAGGAGATGAAGAAGACTGGTGAAGCTGACAAGGTCACTAAAGAAGGAGGCAAACCTAATTTAGAAGGAGAATTAGAAGAAACCCAGAAAATAGCAGAGGAGGAGGAGGAGGATGACCAAGTGCTGACATTCGAGGAGTTTAAGAAGAATTTAATGGAGCAGACTGGAGGGCAAACGGTGCAAAAGCCTCCAGACCAGAGGATTAATGGCGGTTCCTCGGGTAAGAAGACAACCTTAACTAACTACGCGTCAGTGGATTGCGGAGCTAAAGTTGTAGAGGCCAACCCGGAGGTGGCACAGGTACGAGAGTTGGTAATTGAATGATCGTTGTTGAAATGCCTACAGAAAGGCACATGTCAGTTTGTGTGTTACCTTAGCACATTGTGTTCTTCACTGTATGCTTTTTTGTTTTGTTTTGTTTTTTGTTTTTTGTTTTTTGTTGTTGTTTTTTTGCTTTTTTTTTTTTTTTTTACTTTTTTTTAAATTTTTTCTTTTACATTCAATGTTTCCTTGTACATGTGCATAGTGCTCTGTTGTCCATCACGTGGGTGCATGTCATCTATCACATATTCTGTAATGTGAGCTACGTATCATGTACTGCCTTCACACACATTCATTGCACCGTGTACCTCCTTCATGTTACATGTAGTGTCATGTATGCCAGTAGTGTGCAGTGTGACTTAAGTCTGTAGCATGTAATCTTACACGTGTCTGTATAAAGCTGGGAGATATTGGATAATCACAGGCAATACGATATTAACTTGAATTATCACGATGAAGCTATGTATCATGATGTTTCATAAATATTAACTAATCAAGTCAATTTTATTCAAACTGAGCTTGCCGTGTTCATTAGCTTCCAGTCCAAAGTTAGTCCCACGGAGCAAGATTGTGTTGGCTTTCTTAAAAACTCGCTGCCATCACTAGCTACTTTAAAATTTTTTGTTAGTACCTCATTATAGCCAAGTTTACAAACAATGAAAATGACTGTTCCTCATATCTATCATGCTCGTGAAGCTCAGCATTTGTTTAACGACCCTCATCAACTATTTTGCAAGAAAGCGATAATATTGTGAATACTTTTAAAACATTGTCTCCGCGATTTAGGATTTTTATCGTGGTGCAACGATAATTCTAGTGTATCGCCCGGCTGTATGTCTGTAGCATGTATTCTGACACATGTAAAGGGCAGACAAGTTCTTGAAAGCAGTTTAATACATGTAACGTATTCTGTCACATGTGTTATGTAGAATACCATGACGATCCTGCATGAGAACATGGACATGTACATGATCAATCCATGCAAGGCCAACATCTCCTTTGTGGTGGAGTTGTGTGAGGTTGTGTCGGTGAGGAGCATAGAGATAGCTTGCTTTGAACTCTTCTCTTCCATTCCCAAGACATTCATAGTCCACACCAGTAAGGTAAATTACTAGTCATGTGTCAGAGATTGGTGTTGAACACACATGGGTGAAGGGGTCATAGCTGTGTAGTGTGTTCCTGGTCAGTTTGTGTCTGTTAACTTCATAGAAGGGAGAGTTGTTTTGATAATCAATAAATATTATTCACGAAGGCCAAACCCTAATTATTATTATTATTACTATTTTTGCATATAATTATATAAATACAAAGTTGAACAAGTTCTTCACAGTTCAGATGAATTAAACGAGAGATCTAAAGTGCAGTGTATTGATCAGTAAACATTCGTTCACTTTCTAATCCAAAATTGTTATTTCCAAGGTTTATCTGGTAATAGGTATTAGTTAATAAATTATAAGAGCTTTTGATCCTTTATTTTTTAATTGATGGGTTTTGTTTGTGTCCGGGTGGAAAGGAAAGATAACTCACTTCATTGAGTGTACACTCATATCTTGATGACCCAAACCAACTTTTTAGTTGTACGTATTTAAAGCAGCTATCAGTTTGTTTTGTTTTTTGTTGTTGTTGTATCTTAATGACCCATACCAACTTTTGGGGTGTATGTACTTACTATAATTTTCTATAAACTTGGTTTTAAGTGAGGGGGGGGGGCATTTTTAGATCTTCCACTGCACAGTAAGTAGTTCAATGTTGTTCCACTACACCTTTAATGGGGTGTAGTGGAACATTTCTGTATTGTGGGACGTTGTGCTACACTCTGAAGTGTCTAGTAACACTGTGGAGTGTACCATGACACCCTTAAAGCTATAGTGACTTTACTTTACTTCTGTGGAGTGTATCAGTATGCCCATGCAGACTTGCTACTTTAAGAGGTGTTCAACTACTAACACAGTGGTAGGAACTAGCTAGTGGGCTGACTACAACTTTGGCCAGTGTGTTGATGAAAATAATTATTGAAAGTTTACAATTCGTTTTATTGTTAGCCCTCAGCGCGCATGCGCAGTGGGTTATAGTAGTCGTCCCATCTGTTTGTCTCAGCTGATTTTGGAGATTACTGACAATTAACTGTTGATTTAAGTATGAACTTGCTCAGAATGATGATTTAACAAGCTGTCTGCTCCGTGTAGGTTCAAGTTTTTGTAGGTAATGCCCCTATCGTCATGTCGCAATCACATGGGCAAATAATTTCTTTTCTTCCCACCTTAGTTTTTGCTTCATACTGAAAAGTTAATGAGTGCAGGAATTCAGGTGTTTTACGTTGAAACTATATACCTGTGACCGTCTCCTGCATGTTTAGCTACTTATTTTAGACAGTAATTAGCTACATCTATGTTTTCATTGCTAGAGTTGTATTGATACCTGATTAGGAATAGCCAAATATATTATTTTTTCGGTCTGAGAAATGATTTTGTTATAGCTAGCTAGTGTATAGTAGCGCTGAGGGTTCACACCTTTGGTGCTTCATTTGCATGGCTTGATAACTAATTATCTTTTCCATTAGAATTAATATTGCCATAACTTTTATTTGCTCCCCCCAACACTATGATGTGTGTACACCACTATGATGTGTGTACACCACTATGATGTGTGTACACCAGGATTTAGAATGGCTAAATTTTATGCGTGGCAAGGAATAATATGAAATAACTTTTTTTTTTCTCGTGGATAATTGATTGAAATTGATGTTTTATATATAGTCTGTACATCAAACGTGTAGAATTAATAAAATAAAAATCAATATAGTAATACACTTGTGTGTCTGTAACGACAACAATAGTGACCAACGATGTGTATATTCATGAATAATTCATGATGTGATTAGAGTTGGTAAAGAATCGTCCTTTACTGAGTGGGGGGGAAACATTTGACAAGGGGGAAGTGGGAGGGAAAAGGTGACCTCCTTGGTGTTTGAATTTGCAATTGTCAATTGCAGAGTGCACACGCAAACCATTAAACTGTCAAGACTCAACAGCTTGGAGTTCCTTGAAGTGCCCTATTAACCTATTGTATCTGAACACTGGATCGCTGAACTGGCCTGAGAAAGGGTATTCATCTACAGTAGCTAACCATAATCGGTATAAGAGAGGCAGAGAAGCTGTATTAATTAAATTAATTTTCGTTCACTGCACAGGAGACCATCAGGATCAAATGGTTCTTCATATTCAGTGACAAAAGTGTTTGTGAAGTATAGAGAAAAAATTTCCTACTCATGTCTGTAGCTGTCGCTGCAGATTCAGTAGCTAAAGACACTTTAGTGGAGTATTCTGCTGGCTTTAATTTTATAATTATTTCACACCCATATCAGTAGTTAACCCTTTCGTTCTGGGTCCCGCTTAGAGGCAGGTGAAGACCGGTTGGCTTCTCCGAATTTTTTAAAATAGTTACTTTATAGCTAGAACCTTCAGATTGCATACACAGGTGCCCAATGCATTGGAGAAGCATCTAAAATAGCTTTCAGCCAGGACTGCTTCGACAGTACCTCACAGCAGTTGCGTTTATTTCTTCCTCGGCAAAAAAACAACAACATCGGTTCTCCGTTGAATTTTTAAAAAGTTACCTTCCTCACAGCAGCTTCATTTATGGATCCAGCCATCTCCAGAGCTTTGTAGAAGCAGCGAAAAATTGCTTGAGCCCAGTAGCCTTCCATAACACATTGAAACAACCGCTTCTTTGCCGGTTTGACTTACTGTCTTCTCCTTTTTTTATAAAATCGCCAGTTCAACTGGGGGCCTCCCCATTACGTACAGTCTTAGGTAATGCTTAAAAAGTGAGCATGTCGTGTGATCCAGGTAACTATGCAAAAAAAAAAAAATTTTCAAAGTCATTTTGGAAAGATGGTGTCTACCAGTTACAGTGCTGTGGAAGTTTTAGACTTCCTTGATACTGACTCTAGCGACTCAGGATCAAGTGGAGAGGAGAAAGACGACATCTACGGCTATAGGAGGCCTTGTATCAGGGTTGGTAGACCAGACCCCGTCAACTCTGATACTGACAATGGGAGTCAAGAAGATGATCGAGGTAAGCTTGTCTTTCTCTTGAAAACTAGCAAGCTTCTGTTGTGGAAAGGACTTATTTATAGCTATATTGAGATAAAGAAAGCTGTTTAGCTATAATATATATATATATATTTCATTGAGTTTTGATATTTGAAAGTGGGTTGTGGTTTTTTTGAACAATTTCAAATTTTCAAAAAAATTTAAAATTTTTTTTACCACATGTACTACTAGGACCAGATGTGTATGCAGTCACCGACCTGATTGTGAAGAGGACGCAGATGAGGCAACAAGAGCAGAGTCTTCCAGTGATGAAGGAGAAAATGCCGGACCTGAGTCTTCCAATGATGAAACAGACGAAGAGGCAGAAGGTTCCAGTGATGAAGAAGAGGAAGTGGCTCCTCCTGCTCCGAGTTCTGGACGTCCTCGCGGTCGGAGAAGGCGGGCACCGAAGAAGATGAGTCGGGTGGATGAGGTAGGGGGTGAGTGGAAGAAAGAGGACAACACACCCATTGATATTCCATAATCTTTTGTGTGAAGGACCACGGACTTTGATATTTGTGGCTGCTCCTGCCCCCCTGAACATCGCAAAAGTTGTAATATGTATTGTGACACAAATATAATTGTTGTCGTTGTCTGTGTTTTTGTGGTGTTGTAGTGGAGCTTCACGCTCAAAGTATATGTGTGTGCGTGGAGTTGAAATGTTATTCTAGCGGCGCTTCCGGATCTGGGACTACTATGCCCATGTAATTTGAATTTCATGTGTGTGTGTGTGTGTGTGTGTGTGTGTACACCAGTAAATTTATGTATAATAAATTATACATTTATTTTTATGATCTGTATTCACCTGTATCTTCTTTTTTCTTGTGTGTGCATTTGTGGAATGACAGAGAGCAATTGTGGACAAACAGTATGTGGCGCTTCCAGATCCAACCTGGGAGAGAACGAACTCGGGGGTCTTCTTCGGTCTGTGACATCATCCATGCCGGGTAAGTCGAATTTCATTTCAACTTACTGATATTTGGGTGTCCAGTTGGGGAGGGGGGTGTTATGGCACAAGAATGTCAGCGAAAAGCAATGACGGGGGTGGGCAATTCAGCGATGCCAGCTGTTATGTTACAAATATCATTGCTGTCTGTGTTTTTTTGGTATTGTATGGAGGTTCCGGATCCTAACCTGGGAGTGATCGTTCAGTCTGTGACACCATCCATGCCGGGTAAGTTGAATTCTACGTGTGTGCTTGTACTGCTTTTCATTTTCAAATTACACTTTCTCAATACAACGATTGTTTCTCTCATGAACAGTGTGGAGTATACATACCAGGGGTTCATACAGTGGGAGGCTAGCCCTGGGATCCCCCCCTAGAATTTTGGGAGTTGAATAGAAATGAACATTTTGGAAGCATTTATTTATGTTCCTATCATAACTGAGCCATTTAGTGCATAGGGCCGAACACTGATGTCAGTGTGAAGTATAGACTCTTATGCAAAGATGTGCATCAAAGTAGTATAGGTTCCAAAAAATGGGTGTGGCGAAGTACACTCGGAGCCCCACCCCCCCCCAAACAAAAATCCTGTATGAAACCGCATACAATACATCATAAAGTTGCAATTATATGGGATCATGAATAATTTGTTGTTTGTATTACAAATATCTTTGTTGTTTGTGTTTTTGTGTATATGAAATTGTTTTGTAGTGGACCTCGACGTCCGATGGCATGTGTTTCTTGTGTACACTCATAGATGTCTCCTACATTATCACAATCAGCACCAAACACAACAAACAACATATTTTATTGTTGAACTAATATAATATTGGTATAAAATACATCAAACAATATTATTTCTTTTGGTTTTTCTTTTTTTTTCTTTTTTATTGATGGGAAAAGTGGAATTTTTTGGGGGAAATTTTTTTTTTTTTAAGTATTAGTAGAGGGCCTAAATATTATTCAATTTTCTCAATCAAAAAATGAGGGGAATCCCGAACTCTTGGTCTATTTAGTGATATATGGTTGCTATGGAGTTTTCCCAGCCAGCATCGAGTTAAAAAAATAGAACAGTAATGCTCTATTCCGCGGTCGACGATTAGATTTTCCCGCGCGTGTACAAACAATTCAGGAACGAGAGGGTTAAAGTACCCAGCCAAGTACTTTTAAAGTGCTTTCAAGCACAATCTCAAGAATGTTGCGTACTCTTACAAACTACAGCAACAAATTTTTTTAATTAAAAATATTCAAGAGTTTTATAATTAATGAAATGCCAGTTTTGTTACAGCTGATGAACATGAGTCTTGTGGCTGCTAAAATGTGCAATGTATGTTTTGTTTCATGCTCTTGAAAGTGTCTAGTGCTTCAACGGTGCTTGTCAAGCACTTTTTATTTACATGTGCTTAAGTACAAGAACAAGCACAAGTGATTTTATTTACAAATGTGCTTGAAAGCACCATCAAGCACTTCTTAAAAGTGCTTAAAGTACTTATAAGCACAAGCACTAAGTGCTTGAATCCATGCCTTTGTGTGTGTGTGTGTGTGCAATGTGTGTATTGGAATTAAACGTACATATCAGGTGACATTGCATAGGCACAGGTTCATGTGAAAATGGGTGGAGTTTAAATTAGGGCTACATGTATGGGTGGAGTATGGGGCACTGTATTCTGTCCAGATGAATGATGCAGTAGAAAGTGTTATACTACAAATAGAGGTTGTACAGAAAATGGGACTTGCACATTGGATAGGTTTTGGTTTTAAAAAAAAAAAAAAAAAAGATAAAGAAAGGAAAAGAAAATTGGGGCAGAAGTGTTTTTCTATATTGCAAGAATCTGCAATAGAAATATCCTCAGTTTTCTAGTGCATCCAATTTAGACTTTAGCTTAACCCTCATGAGTTAATTAGAGTTGATTATGAGATATCTTAATTGCATCCATGAGTGCATTCATCATTTACTGCATTTATGGTCACACCAACTCAACTTCAACAGACTATAGTGTGGATGTGTGGGAGTGAGAGTAATGTATGTGGGTGAAGTGAGAGAGGTGGAGTAAGAAATATGTGCGTTGGATTGTTGGGCATGTGTGGGTGGAGTATGAGCTGTGTGTGTAAGGTGGAGTGTGAGATACTAGTGTGGGTGGAGTATAAGGAGTGAGGGTGTGGTAGATTGTCTGTGGGTTCAGTGGAACCTTCCAGCCTTTTAAGTATCTCAAGCTTTTATTTATTGCCTGCTTCATAAGTACTAGTAAATAAGAGTCCTCAAAGGTGTTATTACAGCTACATTATGGGTGTACAATTGAATAATCGGTAAGGAGTCATTATAAGACAAAGTGTATTGATTGTTGAGGAGATTGTGTATTGCTGACTGGTAAGGCATCGTCCACAATGGGAATACTTAAATAGTGCAGCAGTATATTGATTGTTGATAAGGAGTAAATATTGTGTATTGCTGATTGGTAAGGAGTCATTAACAATGCCAATACTTAATGTGACCGGTTTTGGGAAAATTAGCCTAAACGCGGCAAAATTCACCTTATGGGTCAATTTTTAAAAAAAATGTTTTTAATGATGGAAATAAATAAATAACTGTTAGCTCTAGCTTATGATGCAGCTGTAAGCTCTGGCGAGTTCTAGAACTCCTGCTACAAGACTAGGTACACTTGCAAATTAAGCCTTGTGTACGGACGGGGTGTTACCAAGAAATATTTTGGTGGGCTGTTCATTTGCCAGGGAATCATTTGGGAGGAGCATGCTCATCTCCCGTTGAAGCTATTTTACCCCCTTGAAATATTCTTAAAATTTCATAAGCAAAAAGCCAAGTTAAAAGGTGAACAATTAAGGTGAAGGCAAAGCTTAAATCATCTCTAATTATTTGTCTTGGCAATTGAAGCCCATCTCCTTTCTCATCTTAGTTTTGTATGAACGTTGTGACCCTCTTGGGATAGCACAAACAGCTGGATTTGTTTAGAGTGTTGTGTGGAGACATACGGTAATAGTATACAGAATATAAGACATCCCCCCTAGCCTTAGCAACTCTTTTATGCGGCGCTTTCTCGAAATCAGCAATAATAAATTCAGCAGCAATATAGAATTGTTGAAGCGTGAAGGGTGAAGACGGCTTGTGCTAAACTTCCAGATTTGAAGGACGGCATCCCAAATTCCTGTGCAACCTACTGGTAGGAAGAAATGAAAAACTTTAAATGCCGTGTTTAGGCCGATATTCCCATAAATAATGCAGCAGTGTAAGGCTGATGGGTAAGGAGTCATCAACAATGTCTATACTTAAATAGTGCAGCAGTGTATTGATGATGGGTAAGGAGAGTCATCAGCCAACACTTAGATTCCTATTATGACTGTTCAATTAAACACATATATTTTACCAGTTGTAGCAATACATTGCACTATCTATACTAGCAGTCATATCCTAACCAATTGTACCACAATATACATCTGAATTATATTGGACGCAATGCAAAGAGCAAAAATTGTTACCTATTTAATGGTAAAATGTTAAGTCCTTTTATTAAAGTGAAAGAGTACCTGTGAAACTTGTGAAGAACTTGCTCATCCCAAAGCAATGTGTATGATGTATTACTGAAGTATTACAGCAATATACTGTGACACTATATTTAAGCATTTGATTGTGCAGCAATATGTATGCTGTACTACCTATGAATTGGCGTTTTGATGACCTGTTACATTTTATAGGAATACACTGAATGCATCATCTCCATGTATTTGCACTTTAATACCATTTGTGACTGTCTACGTGAAAACTGGAGAAACAAAATGGCACATAAGAAAGGGAGAAAAGGGAATGCAAGAAATTGAAGCTAAGAAGGAAATAAGGATGAAAATATCAGTTGTATAGCTCTCCTATAGAGGTGATATTTTCTGTGAATTCATGTTGTATCTATTGGGGGAGGGGGGGGGGGGGGTTTGGAGTACAATAAAGCTTATGGGTGAAGTATTAAACTTGTGTTCAAGTAGAGAGTATGGCAGATGTCTTGTAGTCTTGTGAATATGTACACGACGGTAGGTTGAGGTTCCTTTGTGTTTCATAATGTCGCAGAGGCTTTCATTGGCTGCTAGGCTTGTGATCCACATCAGTTGGTACTTGAACCATGTTCATTGCTAGACTTGTGATCTGTGCCGATATGGGATAGGGTTTTTAAAGAATATAAGATAAATTAACCACCTTTATTCCTGACATGTAATGTGGTACAGTTAAGTAGGTCACTCACCAGTACTATCTCATCCACAAATGGTGAGCTTGAGCATGGGACCATCAGAATCTATGAATATTTAGATATAGTAGCATATGATGTTAAAGTATAATTAGAGTGTGACGTACTTGAGCATGCATCTTATGTAGCACTCAATACAAATGTCTCACACAATACACTCATGTACACCTCTCACACTTCACCTATATGTAGTGGGGAGGGAAAGACATGTGGCACATTTTCTACATAAATCAATGTCTTTAACTGTTTGGTTATCACTTAATGTTCTAGCAATATTTACTTACAGTATATTTTGAAGTATGCAAATTGAATTCAGTAATAATTATTGCCACTTTATCATTATGCTGCAGGGTATGCTTTTTGATGTTTCTAGCAGTAATGGAGGTTGGCTACAATGATCAAGAATGACGATGAGTACAAGACTTTTTGACATATTATTTGTTTTGATATCAAACTATCATCCAAATTTTTGTGTACCTTTTTTTTTCCTTTGGTGTAATATATTTATTACTAACCAGAATTTTGTGTATTGGTGTGCGGCATTGTCTGGTATGGTATGGTATAGTATGCTGATTGTACAGTGAAGTAAAACCTAGTAAAACACAAGTACACCAGTGCTGCTATGTATGTTTTACTATTGAGTGAGCTATAGTTTACTAGTGGTGGACAGGTATGGTAAAACATGAGTGGAACTTGAAGTGTACTGGTAAAACATGAGTGGAACTTGAAGTGTACTGGATGTTTTACCTCGTGGTGTACTGGAATACTTGTAGTTTACCTCATGCTTTACTAGACAGTGTAGAGGTAGTAAAACATGTGTAAAACATTCGTGCACAAGTGTTCCGGTTTTAGAGTTTACTGCATGTTCTACTAGGATTTACTGTCCAGTACAACACAGGTAAAACTGAAGTGAATCATTAGTTTACTAATGTTTTACTGATGAGTAAAACGTGGTTGGAAAAGCAGTGTACCGCTCAGTTTTGAGTTATATGGTTTTGGGCCATGTTTATAAATGATATAAGTACTTGTCATGATATTTGCAGAAAACATTTTTTTTCCACCAGTTACACTTTAAACATGGAGTCCATGTATTGGGCAAGTGTAATCTGTTCCATGCTTGTTTGGAAATAGAGTTAGTGAAATAGGTGGCACAACTGGTAAACACTGAATTCGCAAACATGAGACTCAATATCCATGTTTAGGTTTAGCCTCCAGAAGTAGCCATGAACTGGGCTTTTCATCCTGGAAACGACAACGTGAGGATTATTGTAAGGAAAGCAGTTGTGGTCGATCTGAAGAATGATCAATTATGATCCCCACAAGACAGGAACACTGGCTTAATTAATAATTATGTGATTGAAACCTTCTATCCAACATAATGTCCAGCCATCCTGACATGATAAATTTCTTGACTCTTGCTAAGGATGATCATTTTGTCCAATCCTTCAAACCTTAGCAGAAATGGGTGTAGTGTTCAAGTAATATGGTACACTTCCCTTCAGTTCACTTATTTCTTCAACCAGTTCCAACCTAATAAACTATGGTCTCTCCTTCTTATTGGAGTTGTTCTGCTGTCCTACTGTAACCCTGACTTTTATTCAATTATGCTATAAATTCAAAAACCTCACATCAAATTGTTAAAAGAATCTTTTGTCATTCATTATCGAAAAAAAAAAGGAAAGAAAGTATACAAGATTAAAAATAGGACAATAATCGAGTTGATACCAAAAAATACAGGAATCATCTGAACTAAAATAGGTAACACATGCATGACAGAAACACAAGAATGTATAAAACGTAATAACGTCTGTCAATAGCTAACACTGTTGAATTAACTATCAGTAATGATGCAATAAAAAACTTAGATATAGCTGTTTTATAACACAAGCTATTCAGCCAAAAGAACTTGACTTTCTGAAGTAGGATATAATCAAATTTGTGACTGTAACTGTTTGTTTAATACGAAAGTCTGTGTTTGCATTCAGTGAGCATGAGTCATTCGTGACCAACTAGCTAAACAGCATGGAAGCAGTCAACTAGTAGCTATAAGCCCGAATCTTTAAATGTTTATCGTTATCACTATTAATTTTTGCAAGTTCTTCACAATCTTGTGTGACATTATTGAACATGAGATATAGATTGCAAGAATTCATTATGTTATTGACCAGTGTTCTCACTCCATCAGATCCAAGATTATTGTGTATAAGATCCATTATATAAATCCTGTTATTGTTAATAAGATCAGCAATAGCTTTTCCAGCCTCTGGACCAATACAATTGTATGACAAGTCTAATTGATAAAGTTCACAATCCTTTAACCTAGTAGAAAGTTCAATGACACACTTTGTACCAAGCATAAATTGTGCTTCAGGTTTAAAACTCTATCGCAACAGGATCTTTGGATTAATAACTTTAGTGCCACCTGAACCTGACCTTTCGTGCTTTAATTCCCTTTACTCCTTTATGCTGGTTTTTACCAATAAGACCAGCAATGGCTTTAACTGCTCTAGGGCATATGTCATTGCTGCTTAAATCTATATCTTGTATCGACTTTGTTATTGCAGATCAATGACAGCTGGTATTGAACTTGGACCTATCTCATTGTGAGCTATGCTTAAACACAATCCTTTAGCCTAGTAGAAAGTTCAATGACACTTCGAACCCAGCATATGTTTTTTCTCATAAATTGTGTATAACCACTCCACCTGTCATAGAGACATTACAGTAATTAGTTATTAGAACCATCCTGGGAATGGAACACACAAATATGCATTCAAGTATTCAACACTTAATTAGCAAAACCATTCCATTTGTAACTTGATCACTAGCACACATGTTGTAGAAAGCAAGACTAGAAGTCACAGCTGCCACCAAGTGTGGTAAGAAGCAGGCACCAGAATCAACACTGACCACAAGAGAGAGGAAAGGAGTTGCAGCTAACTACTCTGAGAAGCTCTCTGGTTCCTTCTCTACCCAGTTGCAGGCGTCCACAACCCAAGATCTCAGAGGATTTGGCTTTGTAAACTGTTTTGTCAAAGTAATACAAGTTTGAAGTGAACATGTGAAGATTGAATCAGGTGTGCTGGAACAGCCTATTCATATAGAAAACTGTCCACCAAACCCTTTTCCTGTAGTGCATGAAATAGGAATGAAAATGTAGCAAAGTGATTGGTTGAGTTCTGTATATGACCAATGGCAATAAGAAAGGTGTGAGATGCATAGTCAGCTTAAAGAAAATGATGATCCAACTGTTTAGTCATGATCCTTGTGTGTGTGGAATCCTGATTGTTGGTGGGAATTCCACCACAACACACTTCCATTATATAGTTCTTGTGTCCTCATTTTCCTCAGTTAGTAGTTCTATCTTGCTTTTGTGAATTAACTATTCTTTAAACTCATAATCCATCGAGCTGCTACAGGGTCCATTAGCCTGACTAGCTAGCCCTGGGTGGAGAATTTACACAGCCTAGCCTTAGCTAGAAAGTTAACTGGTAGTAAGGAACCTAACTCTGGTGGCAGCCTACCTGAACATCTCAGTCCCACCACAAATCAATTTCATTATTTTTTCATGATTAACTTACCTATTCATTCATTTTCTTTATTAGACAAAATTCCTTCGTAAATTAGTTTTGTTAGTTTTAATTGTTTTCCTACTTGAATAAAGCAATTTATTATGTCAGTTCTGGACAGTCACATTGTAATGCTAATTATTATGTGAATGAATATTAGCATATAACATTGTAGGAATACAGTAAAGCCAACATTGTTCCATAAATTGCCATGACTATTTAGTGTGCCAGGATTTCTTTGACATTTTTTAGTCTTTCATAAAAAAAAAGTAGATGAGGGAGGAGGAGAGAGGAAGAAGACTGAGTGGCTTAATCCCCACACCCTACTTTTTATAGTAAGTTCTAGATCAATAAGAAACAAAAACAAAAAATCACAACACATGCAGAAATAAACTAACCAAGGTGCCACAAGGCCTATTTATTGAAAGTGGCTGCTAATATAACAGCTTCTAGACTTAGGATATGACAGTAGTATTTTTATTAGACTGCGAATCATTTTTTTTTGTTAGCTGTTTGGTTCTACAGCCTTGTAGCTATATCTACTGTTGCTTTGAATAAACAATAACCACTAAAATAAATATTATTAATGATCAGCCAGATGTGATAAATTAACAGTACAGTATTATTGAGATTGGTCAAGTGGTGACACAATCCAATGTTTTTATTCAAGAGTAGACATGGAAACTGTAGGATGCAGATACTGACCAGCATAAAGATCCTGATTCAAAACAAGCTTGAGTCTTCATGCTGGTAGCTAATAGTATCTATATCCACTTATTTATCAAGCTGACTGGCATTATTCAATGGTTGTTGTTGGTTTTGAACACCAATAGATTTTAACACGGCAGGGAAAAATATAGCTAACTAGCAAATCTGTCACAAAACTGAATAATACTATCTAACAAAATTATGATGTTGTGTTTTTTTCTCAGTTTGCATGAACTCCACACTGACGAGATGGAAACTGATTACATGCACCTATAATACCTCACATTGTTTACAGTCAGTTCAGCAATGGACCAGAACCCCATAGGCCACTATGTATTTTATTTACATGAGCAAAGTACCACTAGCTTCACAGAAATTATTCAAAGCAACTTATCTATCATGACTATTACATTAGTTCACTGTTATTATGTTCAATCTGCATGCATTACACTCACAAGGAAATCGTTTATCACAGGTAAAATGCCCTTTCTAAAAACAAATAATTTTTAAGGCTACATTGACCAGGTGTCAAAATACATTCATGCTAATTATTCCCACTGATGTAAAGAGAATTTGTTACTTATAATTAACTTAATTTATAAAAGGATGGTGGACTTGGCCAAACTTCCGTCCCAACAAAAATTTTCTAGATTGAACCATGTACAGAAATGATACTGTACCCACTAAAACTGGCTAAGTTTGGACCTCAAAATAACTCATAAATTGTTGTGGGGTAGCAAATGAAGACATAAATTATTAGATCAATAATGGCTGAGCAAAGAAGTGTGCACAGACTACACAGTCATTGGGTATAATCTCTGTTGTAAGGTTTTGCCTGCACATCATGTAGCTATACACACAGTCCTATCTGCTATGCTTGCAGTCTTGGATGATAGAAATCCTGCATTTAAACTCAGATGGATCAAGGAGAATTAAAAATAGACAAGTGATTTGATATTCCTGATATCTTGCCCAAACACTGACTTCCCTAACATGCTAGTCAAACCACAGACAATTTTCCTATGTGAAACATAGAGCGTAAGAAATGTTCCACTACAGTCAAGTCACAGTGAAGCGATACAACTATCTTCTTGAGTTAACAGTTTTTTAGTAACATCTTCCAAGTGATAATTAGGTATGCTTCCATTCTACAAGGGCCGACTTCACCAGTTTAGTTTCAACACACACCTGTCCCTGTTGATAACTCTCCTTAAACAACCAACCTATGTCAAGTGTCACTTGTTAACACTGTAATTCATTAAACATGTATAGCTATTGTAGCAGGTTTTTTGTCATTGTTTTTTTGCTGAGGTGAAAAACTAGCTGTTTATTATATGGGTTTTTTTAATACAACAGTTTATGATAAAATTTCCCAGGCAGAAGCGTAGGAAACGAATTAAAGGTAAAGAGGTTTTGTCTATGTAATATCCTGATTCAAAAATGAATTAATCTTATTATATCAATATAATTTGTACTGCAAGTAAAAAAATAGTTGCATGAAATTACAATGAAGTTGTAATTGTTGATAATCCATATTTTTACCTTAAAGCTAGGACAATCCACACCCACCAGCGTCGTACTAGTTAAACCTCCTTTGAACTGACAAAAATTCTGACACAGTGTAGCCAATAATGTTTCTTCACTCTTCATCAATCGCTGCATAAACCTGGTGTCAAAAGAAAGTCATATTACATTGACAGATGATTACAACTACTGTTTTATCTATTGAGTGAAAGTAGCTATAATAAAAATAATAATTTATATTGCCAAACAATGTACTCTTGTAAGTGAATATTTGATGACCTTTTGTAGATTATTGATACTAGCTATAGGAAAATACGTCAGAAGTAGTCCAACTACATACTAATAAGCATTCAAAGTGGTAGGTGGTTGGTATTACTAAATGGGTCCATATAGAGTTTCTGTGATGGTTTTGATAACACAATATTTAGAGACTCATATAATAATGGCTTGCTTGCTACTTGAACAAAAGCTTTACTAACTTAAATTTCCTTATCCCTCTTTGTAGTAGCCACATGGACAGAGAGCTTTGACCTGCTTATGAATAAGTGATAGCTACAAAGGACATAAATATATTTATATAAAAGATAAAAGAGGTAGTTATGAGATTCATATAAAGAGTGTTCATATCGGTAGCTACAGTAGGCAAACAATGTATCGTAAACATTACTTTGAGTTGGCTTTTTCTATTTTAATATTTTCATGAGACCACACTAGTGAACGCTGCTATGCATAGTCAATTACTCTCTTTCTAACACATCTTCCTTCCTCCTCAGTTGTGGCCCAACAAGATGCATAGCTAAAACTTTTTTTTATGTACAAGACTGTTTCACTGCATCTTTTTATTACAGAGGTATTAATATTATAATTATGTAAAATTTGTGGCTCAGGCTTCCCTTTAAAACTTTGGGGGGCTGTCTCTAACCCACACCCTCAGCCTTCTATGATAAGCTACCAGAATGTGTCAAGTTCTAATCCATGCTCAAATAAACAAAAACCCTCAACATTACAAGTGATAATTAACAAACAATATTGTTTAAAAATTTAACTTTATACAAAATTCAATGTTCTTGTGAAGCCATTTTAGTACTGCTACAAATAGGGTCATACTTGACTAATAAAAATATTAATGAGGAAAATAATGACTGCCTGAGTAGGATAATAGCTAGCTACAACCCACATTCCTTGATGCTCCCAGAAGTCTCAGTTCCTTTCCAAATTAAGATGAAAAAAATGTCTTGGTAATTTTCATTGCATTTAATACAAATTTCCTCTATTCTACCCATCACTGTTCAGGTCTAGCTACCTGAACAAGTAGAAGTCTTCAGCAAACAAGTAACTATGTTTACATCACATCATCTAATTATATTCATTATCCTTCAAAACCACTATACAATCTGTACCATGTCATTCCATATAATATGCAATGTAGCTATGTTGTCTAGAGAAAACTAGTTCACCATTTAAACCTAGCAGAAGCAGACCGGGTAACCTTATTGTGGCTTGTTGATTACCATGAGATCTACCATACCAGCAAAGCCCCGGGTTCTTGTCTCACACTAGCTGCAGGATGCGAAACTTGCTGAAGCTAGGAATAGCTTGTGGTGACTCTGGTCCGATGACCCCATACCAACCTCCAGCTCAGGAATTTATGACTTTTGAATACCCATTTATAACTACTTACTAAAAAGTATTAACATTAGCCAGAATATACAAAACAAAATGGAGTAAAATTGTGAAAATATTAACTGTAGCAAAATGATGAATTATAAAATTGATCAGTGAACTGCTTGTATTAAGGTGGGTTAGTTGTTCTTCACTTAAGAAAGTTTATGAAGCATCACATGATGTTCTGCAGCCTCGACTGACAGGTAGGAGCAGAACGAGAGTAGAATAGCACAGGTGTCTCAGCTCTGGCCAGCTTCCCCCCTCCACAATCACTTCACCAAAGAAATCCCACACACTCTCAAATCTGGCTGAACTTGATCTGAACTGAGAAGGAAGTGGTTGATAATGATATAGTCTGTTCACAATCCATTCACGCATTGTGAGGTAAAGGGTCTACATGTAAATGAATTAGGCAAGATGTACACAACTGGGAACATATAGCTCAATGTATGAATAGGATTAGAAAGAATGAAATAAGAGTGTGAATTACATAGTAGTGGTAAAGTGTATGCATCACAATATTCATATGGTATGGATGGAAAGGTCCATGACACCAGAAGTGAATATATTTGTGCCACCAGCCACTGATGAAATATGATATAAAGTACAGGTTGGACGATCTATATGGAGAGTGTGGTCACTCATCCTGACAGAAGATCCAAATTGATGGAGTCCATGCATTTCACGGAAGTTTGGGCTGATTCTGTATAGCTTGGTTCGCTGAAGCACTTTACCAGCTTTATAGTTGATATCTGGAAATTACACATAAGAATGCTGAACATTCTGAAATTCTCAGAGATACTAATGGTAAGATATAATTTTGCTAGAACCAGAGTATTATTATATAAGATAACCGAAACTGCAATGCAACAATCAATATGCATATATACAGATGTGAGTGCTTTGTTGATTTGATTTGCTCAATTCATATCATTAAATCTAGAATCCAAACCCTTATGGATAGTGCTTATGAAAAGCAACATAGAAAGAATTCGACAAATTATATTTAATCCTTACTAATTATCAAGAATCGTATTAAAGCAAAACAGCAATATACTCTCTTAATTTGAAAAAAAACAAAAAACAAAAAAGTGGTATAAATAACCTTGCAACATTCTACAGTTCAGCTACTTAGAAAATACACAATAGCTATTCCTAATTATGCTCCTATATTACCTGTACTTATGAGATTTTAACTGCCAAATTAATAATAAAACTTCCTATCACAAATAAAACTTACCTCAGTAGTCATCAAATGAGTAATTTGTAGAGTCGTTGATAAATCTTCTACGAAAAAGCAAAGAAACACACTATCAGTATTATAATTGACGCTGAAAATAAGAGCAGAGAAGGCAGCACAGATCGAGACAATAGTAATAGAGATGTTTGTCTTCTTGAGTTCCAAGGTACATACAATATGATTGGTGGAGTTAGTCTAAAATACAATTTGCAGACATTCAATGGATACATAATGTTTTGATTTACGTGCAAAGTCCATCAGAGCTGGCAACTGTAAATGTTAACTCAAATAGTTATTGCTCATCTAGTTCAATAATGTCTGAATCGCTTGAGTCTGAGTCACTACTAGCAAATGAATCTGATTCACTTTCAAAATCATCAATAATTGAATCACTTGAGTCTGAGTCACTACTGGTAAATGAATCTGAGTCACTTTCTACATAGGTACATAATAAACGACAATTCTGTATGTATGCTTCCAGTTTTCTTGTACATCGAGAACCAAGTTTATTGCCACTAAGATTCATGTATTCTATCTCGTTATTGGTAATAAGGTCAACTAGAGCTTCTCCTGCATCTGAAGAAATGTCATTGTGTAAAAGATCAATATTCTCCATACTGCAACCCTTCAAGTTGGTCGATAATGCAATAATATCATCTGAATTAAGTTGATTACAACGAAGATTTATAACATTAATTGATTGGTTATTATTAATAAGCTCGGCAAGAACTGCTCCTGCTCCTGGACCTATATTATTGTATGAAATATCTATTGATTTAACACAACAATTATATAAGCCTTTAGAAAGTGCAACAATACCTTCTGAACCGAGTTGATTATGGCCAAGTAAAACTTTTTGTATTCTGCAATTATTGTTAATCAGATGAGCTAAATATTGTCCTGCCTCTGGGCCAATGCCATTAAATGAGAGAGATAACTCTTCAAGGCTACAACTTGTTATGCTACTACATAGTATTCTGATTCCATCAGAACCAAGTCTATTGTTATTAAAATTAGCATATTGCAGAGACTGGTTGTTGGTGACAAGTTTAGCAAGGGATTCTGCTGCCTCTGGAGCTATTATAAAGTCACATATAGTTAATCTCTGTAAATTCAAATACTCAATTCCAGCATACAGTGAACTGATGCTATTAGAACTCAATATATTGGAACCAACACCAGAAATATACAGTCTTACAAGTCCACACATTAACTTTAGTCCTGAATAAAAACCATTTGTGCTATTCTTAGATCCTAGAATATTTAGGTGATGCAAACACGTATTCTGATTTAGATCCGTAATTTTGCAATCTCCCTCAAGCACACAATTCACAAGGTCAATGGATGTAATTGTGGTATTGGTACACAGCATACACATAAACGGTCTCACTTCTATAGGAACTGAATTCATTACTACTGTTTCAATAGATGTGTTACATTGTAGACCTTCCATTGCACTATGGCGGATTAGTTGATACCTGCACAAATCTTTTATCTTGTGATGTTCAAGTAGTGTTAAGCTTTTCAATTTATTATTACACAGTGTTATTTTTAATATAGAAGGATCGTTAGAAAAGTCACTAGGAGAAACTCTGAGAGTTTTAATTGTCTTATTAATTCTAAATCCCTCTACTAATGCTTCCATACCATCACAACCTATATTGTTTTTGCCAGATATATCCAATGAGTGTAATCTTTTACTGTCTTTTAACAAGTTTCCTAGAATAACAAAGCTGGATGATACTAGACCACATTCACTTAATGATATTTCACATATACAGTCATGATTTAAGCTGCAAATCAATTTGTGGATACATTGAGATTCTAAATCACATTTACGAATAGTTACTTCTTTAATACAGCTCATGTCACACTTGGAACTAACAAAACTCACAAACTTAGAGGCACACTGCATGTCAAACATGCAATCTTTTATGGAAAACTTTTGAAGCACTGGTAGGCTCTTTGAAAAAACATACTCCATGCAACAAAGTCCATGGGACTAACTGACTTACCAAATAATTCAAATTCTGATATTTTTAACACTGTATTTAAAACTTCATCACAGACAGACTTTAACTGTGATTCAAATGCACACTGATATAAGAAGGTATCACTTTTTGCCTCGTAATCAATAGCTTTTATAAGTATAGTTAACGTTTCTGTAATTGCTGTTTGTTTGTTTTTTACAATACCAAAATAAAACAGCCATACTTGTGTTAGTTCTTCTAAGGTTGCATACATTTTAATTAATTTTCTCTGCCTAGTGTATGGCAAACTGGCTATATAAACTGCTGCTAAATATTCTTGCAAAGTCAAATGAAGAAAACTGTATATCTTGTGTAGACCGCACCTGTTACTAGCACGCTCGATATTGACAAACCCTAGAAAAATAGAGTCGTCTGTAATTTCTGCAGGACAAGCAGATGACATTTCTGAATGATTTACAACTTGCTCTGATTTAATAGTCATTTCATATGCTAATTTACACAACTTCTTAAAGTACATGTTTTCATTTCCTGGTATGTCATCAAATGATTGTATGAGAACTTCTTCTCTAGTTCGACGAAGACTTCGCAAAATCAAGGATTTTGTAAATTCAAAGTACACCTCCGACTCAGTGGTTGGAAAATTCCCTTTAAAGTCTTGGAACAAGTAACATATCATAGCTGCATGTACTGGAAGATAACACATGTGAAGTAAATTAGGATGCAAATCAAAATGAGATCTAATTTCGGATACAATACTATCTGTTGAAGTACTCATTTCAAAGGGATAGTTGCTGATAAAATGAAATATTTGGTCATGATTAAAACCAATTACTTCTATATGCTTAATTAACATATCAGAGAGTTTTAATCTGCTGCTGGCTACTGGACGTGATGCTACTATAATCATAGACTCGGGTAAACTGTTATGTGTTAATTGGTAGACTATGGAATCAGTTGCATCCCTCCTCCGATATTCATCTAGGCCATCCAGAACAACACACATACCTTCACCTAGTCTTTTCTTGCATTCTGTAGCTACCCTGCTGCTCATTTCAGAATCACAATAAATAAAGTTAAAAAGATCTGATAAACTTTTGTCACTTCCAACTACTTGTAGTAGTCTTAAGGGAACTAGAAAAACTAACTTTGCTCCCTTCAAAGTGCCTTCCTTGATGGCCCAGTCTCTGACTACCTTGTGAACTAGTGTGGTCTTGCCACTACCTGGACGTCCTTCTACTAACACAAGTGATTCACTCTGATACTGACCAAAGACTTTCTCATACTCTATTTTCTCTTTACTCTCTACAATGTCATCTATATTCCCTCGGATGGTGTAGGTATACTTGTTATTTTGCATTTGGGTTTGTTTAATCAAAACAAGGTTAGTAAATGTCTTGGTAATAACTGGAGGCCAGCTGTCTTTCGGTACTTCTCTGTGATGGGCATACTTCTTGAGTATATATTCTTTTTCTTGAGAGTATAAAATTTTCACTTTCGTTCCCTGACTCACAAGTTTCTCCTGTCCCCTCTCTACAGCACAAGTGTACTGTCCCTCCATTCCCTGGTGTGCATGTTTGATGACCAGTATGTCTGTACATGTTCCACAGTAATCCTCGCCATCACTCAGACACTCGCTATCCTTCATCCACTGATAGGACACGCCCTCACTTATACTAGCACGCACCTCCAATAGTGTAGACTTTCCATCAGTTACCTCACAGTCACCTGACACATACTCTATCTTCAAACTCAACTTGGCACGCTTGCAGTGTGGCTTGGTATGTTCACTCTTAGAACTAATAGATATTTCATGTACTCCTACTAAAGGGCCTGTAAGACACTCATTCAAGTTGCTCACTGTAGGCTGGAGAGCATGCTCGTGGTTTCCCATCACCCACTCATATATCACTTCATTGAGTTTAAGAATGCTATTGCCTTTGCTTCCAGCATCTTTCATTACATTTCTGGGCAAGTTTAAAGCATCACCTATTTCATTCCATTTAAATGCCACTTCAGCTAGCTTTGTTCTTAAAAGAGGAATCAACAGAGTAAGCTTTTCACACAATGAATGTAAGTTAAGTTCAGACAATACCTCAATAAATGTAGAGTATGCTTGATCCTCACTCTCCGTCTTTTCCACCACACTGCGTAGAAGGTATCTTGCTTTGAGCTTGTTGGCTAGCCCGTCTTGGTCCAGGGATAAAAATATTCGGCCGACTTCCCTCGAAAGAACTTGATACTCGCATAGCTTCTGAGCTAGTTGGCTCCAAATTTCGGAGCTACAAATTTCATTGATTAATACTTTTTCCAGCTTAAGAGTGAGTGAACTAGAAGTTGCCCAGGTGTCACGTAAAAATGGGTATCCCCAAAAATGGGTATCCCGCATACCCATATTTCCGGAAAAATGGTTACCCCCGCACCCATATTTCCGCAAATATAGGTACCCCCATACCCATATTTACGAGAAATATGGGTATCCCTTCGAAAATATAGGTATCCCCTGGTATGCTGTCCGAGAAAGCTGTGCGCAGCCTTTGAAATAGTCGTAAGCTAATGGCAGTAATAAGGGGAAGGAATCAGCCAGCTCTGACTAGTAAGTCAGCCTTCTGAGTGGTACCTAAAAGATGTTAGTAGACAAAAGAGAGAAGAGACTAGAATAGACCAATGAGACCACAAAAGATTGAAGAGAACAGAAGCTACTAAAGGGATTATAAGATACTAAAGATGATAAAAGAGTCTAATGAGACTAAGCAGAGAATATATAGGCTAAGAGAGACTAAAAAGACTGAAGAAAAATAAAGAAACTAGAAGAGACTAAAAGGGACTAGAAACTTAAGAGACTAAAAGTAACTAGAAGAGACTGAAAGATAAATTAGAAGAAACCAAAAGAGTCTGAAGAAACTAAAAGAGACTAGATGAAACAAAAAGAGACTAAGAGAGATTCAAAGACCTAGAAGAGACTAAAGAAACTAGATGAGACTAAAGAGACTAAGAGAGACTTATAGACTTAAGTGATTGAAGAGACAGACAAGGCTGTAAAGAAACTAAAGAGAGTGGAAGACACTAAATAGTCTAGATGAGACTAAAGAGACTTAAAGAGAATAAAGAGACTAGGAAAGCTAGACTAATAAGACTAGAAGAGACTAAAGAGAATAAAGTGACTAAAGAGGTTAAGAGATTAAAGAGAAAGAACAGACTACACAGAGACTGGGAGAAAAGCTAGAAGTGACTAAAGAGACTAGAAGAGATAAAGAAATTAAGAAGATAATATGATACTAACGAGACTAATATGACAAAGAGACTAAGTATCTAGAGACTAAGATACTAAAAAGACTAAAGAAATTAGAAGAGACTAGAGACTAAAGAAGCTAAAAGACTACAAGAGACTAAAGAGACTAGATGAGACTGACATAGCTAAGAGACTAGAAAAAAATAGAAGACAAAAAGACTAAAGAGTATGATGAGACTTTAAGAAATGAAAGAGACAAGAAGAGAATAAAAAGTAACCAAGTTTTCATGCATATGGACTTTTGGCACAAGCTGAAAAATTAGTTCTTTATTTGTCTTTTTTGTCATATCTAGTAATTTCTTATAGTCTCTTTTTAATTCTAATGTTCTTAGTCTCTTCTAGTTTCTTAAGTATATCTTCGAGTCATTTTAATCTCTTTTACTCTCTCTAGTCTCTCCTATTCTCTTTAGTTTCTTCAGTATTGTCTAGTCTCTATAGCCTTTTCTAGTCTCTTCTATGTCTTTTTATAGTCTCTTCATTCTCTTCTTGGTCTCCTCTGTTCTTGTCTCTTTATCCTTTTTTTTTATCTCAAACAAGAGTGTGAACTCTGTTGGGGTGGTACAATAGTTTGAATAGTTACCGCGTTGAAATAGTTACCAACAATTGCTTATGATTCCACT
>WLWD01000903.1_pt1 | contig 101137 bp, 67 predicted proteins | sample 6712731 | NCBI WGS metagenome assembly WLWD01 (sample SAMN12718690, study PRJNA576275) | sponge metagenome | isolation source: marine sponge | host: Mycale hentscheli | place: New Zealand: South Island, Marlborough, Capsize Point | collected 2014-11-01 | reverse complement strand
TGCAGTAAAAACAAACCCAGCAAAGTTCTACTTTCAGGATCTGCAAAACTTTGGTTTGCTGAAGGTAAAGTAGCAAGTAGATGTTTGCAGATGTTATAATTATTGCATGTACAATTACAGAAACAAGCACACCTTCAACTTCTTCACTATCTGCTGCCAGCACTTCTACTGCTGTATCAAGTAAGTTCTTGTCCCATCATTTGTTAATTTGCAGTTATTTAATAAATAAGTGCACAGTAGCTATACAGAGTGCACAATCTGGCATATTTCAGAACTTAACAAGAAGTCAACAGTTACTTGTCACAATAATGACTGACTTGTTATTTTATTATTTTGCTTTCAGCTCCTGCTTTTACATTGAAAAACTTGACCTTACTGAAGTGGACAGATAAAGATGGCCAGCCTCAAACTCTCGGACTGAGAGATGACATCAGTTGTCATTGGCGTGATGTTGGAGATCTACTGGAACTGGGTTCACCTCGTTTAGAAGGTATTGCTATTCATCGCCATTATGATGTCAGACTGTGTTGTCGAGATGTTCTTCAAGACTGGTTGAGTGATGGTTCACAATCTTATCCAGCAACTTGGGAGGGCATGTTGAATTTGCTGGAGGATATAAAACTTGCTTCTATTTCTTTGAAATTGAGACCAGCTCTCAATTTATTGTAGAATTACAAGTTCAAACAATTTTATCACATCTTGACAAGATTTTAAAACGAACTCTTTTTTTTCTTTCTCTATTCATGCTCCCTCGCCTCACCTTACTTTAATGTTTACCCTATTAATACACATTCTTACTAATTATCATTGCCTCACAAACTTCTCAGTCACAGGTCTTTGTTCTACCTAACAAATATCTCTATCTTTCAGTGTGTCTCATCTGAGTGGTTATCATTATAGATAGATTGTTAGCTTAAATTAGGCTAACCTAGCTTGTCCTTCACTAGACTTAACCACTATAAGTTCAGAACTGGCAATCCTTTGAAAGGATAGCTAATTCTGAACTTATAACCGCGATTATAATAGACTGAACTATCTATAATATTAAAGTAGCTAATGAAAGTTTCATTGGCTACTTTCATTATTATATAGTCTAGTGTGATTTACACTCACACAATATATGTACACTGCACACTGCACATAGCTAAGGACTGGTAAATTATTTTGACCGGGAAGTGGGTTCTTTACTTCACATCCATCAGCAGACCTAGATAAACCTAGTCAGAGGATTATAAAAGATATTACTGATAGAATGTTAGCCAGTGAGGAAGATAATGCCAGTGATAAATGGTCATCTGACGGTGATCAAGAAAATGTTAAAAAAAGCAAGCTTGCCTTTTTCTGTGGATCAGCTTGCCTATGGAGAAACCAACTCACAGACTAAGGGAGAAGGGAAAGCAATAGTGGAGGGCAGGTTTAATAGTGGAGGGCAGGTGTAAGGATTTTAAAGGGAGGAACCTGAAGAAGACCAGAGTTGACACACATCTGAAGAGCCTCAAGAAATGTGAGTCATTCATATCAAATGCTTTCAATGCCTGGTTCTAAGCACTACTTTTTTTAACATACAAGTTTCATCACATTTTTAGCTGTGTGGGTGTGTGTTTCATTCTACTCTTTTCTAATCTTTTACTTATATTCATGATTTAGTGTGTAGAAACATCCTCAAAGTGACAAAAACTGAAGTTCCCCCAAATTTGAGTTTATTGATTTGACATTGATGAGGTGAGAGTTTATAGTCTCTTTAGAACATTCTGATAATAATGCCACACAGAAGAAAGTACCTTTTCAGAGTAATCATGATGTTATGGGAGTTTGCTCGACAATCTGGAGCAAGTTATAAAAAAAAGATTCAAGCAAGTTATTTTACTCTATTTTGCAAGCTACTGTAAAAAATGTGCTTTTCACTGGCTACAATATACATACAAACATTGACGTGAAAGGAAAGTTCATTTACATGCAACAAAACTACTGCTTGTTATTAGGTGGAAAAATATAGTTTCATGTGGCGTTCCCCTTTCAGCTAATCTGGTCATGAGAAATTTGAAGTAGTACTTTGCCATTTGAATGTACAGTAGAAGTACTGAGCTGTTTTTATTAAGTAGATGGAGGACATGTGGCAGGCACATGTGATCAAACTCAGTCAGGAGATGCAGCCCAGGGTGGCCATTCATACGTACTATAAGGTGATACAAGGTTGTAGCGACACTGTTCGGTCATTAAGTCGTAGCTCCTCCCCTCCACTGGACAAGCCTCCATATTACGAGGTGGAGCAGCTGTCCACTCTGTCTGAGGCAGTGAGTTCCCTGGAAGACTCCCTCAGCCAGCACCAGTACTTGAAGGCTGTTCAAATCTTGCATGTCGCTCGCAAACAGTGGAATGGAGAGAAGGAGCTTGACATGCTGGAAGAGGAAGACGATGTCGACTGCTTGTTCTTCATTTATGCAAGATATCTCTCAGATAGGCAAGAAGGTGAGACATGAGATGGTGAAGAAATGCTTCATGACCTATCATTTGTTGACAGGCCTAATTGGATTTGTTATTTATTTTGTTTGTGTGTTTGTGTAGGTGTTCTCTAGGTCCATGCAAGACTAATGGCTCAGAATATCAGTCTGCATTCTTTGCTGGAGAGTCGGCCATTGAAGCAGCAGTCTCACAAGATGCCTCACCACTAGATTTTTTATTTATCTACATGGTCATTATTATTCAACGATGTTTTTCTCTCTGTGTCATGCACATTTCATTCAGTCGTCTCCCGCAACTTAACTGATGCACTATAGACTTAGTAACATTACTAAAGTATATTCTGCACATTTTGAAAACATAATTTATTTTTGGTTAAATCTTTATTTGTGTGTTACTTTCCTTTTCAAGTTTACTTTTTCTTTTGCCTACACTACCTCCAATCACATGACAGACACATTTGTAGATACTAACAATTTGGGTTGAAGTATGGAATAAGTAAAGGAACAAAAGCAAGGTTTCTGTGATTTTTAACCATCCACATTATTCAGAACGGTCTGCATTATTATAAGCGAAACATTCCCATGAATATCACTATCAGACTGCTTTTTAAATATTGTCAGGAATATACTATTCAGTTGTGTTTCTCTAGGGAGTGTCATCTGTTGAAAATGGCAGGCACATTGAAAGTGTTGCTGGAGTTTGAAGATTCAGCCTTACAGTTCAAGTATTTGTTCTTCATTTGAGTATGGATGTCTAGACAACCAGAAAGGAGACCTGTTGACAGTTGCTGATGAAGTACTTAGCTATGCAATGCTCATTGAATCATGCCAAGCTTTGTTAATTCTAAATATGCGAGGGTTTAGTAGACCTGATTCAATAAGATGGATTACAATGGAAGGGGGAAGGCCAGAATTAGCTAGATACCACCTCAAGAAATTTGCTCCACGGACCCTTTCCGCGCATGGCAGACTGGCCAGTGGCCACTACAAACTGTAGAAGCTTCTGTCTTGTTAAACCCAGACACTGTCTATGAGCAAAGGTCTGCATCAGTTCAAGTAGAAATCTTCAGTTAAGATGGATACTTCACCATCCTTTGCTCTATATATGCATCTAGCTACTGCACATAAAACGTTTGCAATATCTTTAATTTTGAATCCTTGCTCCCTGAGAAATTCAAGCTGTCTTGGGCCTATTATCGGGAGTTGTCAAACATCATACAGTTTGGCTTGCGAGACTACACAGTTACATAGATAATTGTTTACTTTTAGTTGTTTTTTTTGTTTGTTTTTCTTCAGTATTGCCATTTAACCATTATGTTAAAGGTGTAGCTATATTACATTGACTTCTATTTAATTCTGGGTGAAGCTCACTTACTCTACTGCTCAGGTTATATACCAGAGCTGGTCCTTGGATTCTCACTTATCCTTGCCTGGGAGTTATGCCCCAGACAGTGTATGGAAGACTATACAATTCATGTTCAGCGAACCAGACTCACAACTTCAATGAGGCTTTGTTGACCCTTTAGGAATCAGAGCACCCATTGAGAGTGTTCAACACAGCCATGAATATTATGTACCTACACCCAATTATCTATGGCATCTTCATAGAGACCACATATTTATCAGATAGGGCTTTATCATTCGTGGCAATATTAATGGTTATATAGTTGATCATGCTCCGGTCCCTCCCACAGTGATGTTGTCTGTTCTGGAACAGTGTTGCACCTGACCTGTTGGAGTTTCTATTACATATGATCAACTCTACCACTCTCCTCTTCACAGTGATTTTCTGTCGTGACCCATGATTAGTAAGCATAAGCGATCTTGAACTCTGTGCCTCTTGTTGCAGTTATATCAACTTGCTTCTGTTTGAAATCTTCATTTTTCTGTCGAAATTCCTGTAATTGGGAAGTAGTTGTAGCTGGTTTGACTGTGGAATAGTAGTCTTGATTTTCCTTGCCATGTGAGTTCTGCTGGTGAGGTGACTTTACTTCTAAGCTAGCTCAATTGATTGTCTTTTCCACAAAGTCTAGCTAGCAGACCCTTTACCTAACCACTACACTGTTCCAGAACAGACAACATCACTGTGGGAAGGACCGGAGCATTCATGTCCAACTACACAGAGACGTATAAGTCCTATCATCACTGGATCACGCTATAAGAGAAGTAAAGGACTTTGATGAAGAGTATACGTCCAACAGAATCCAGAGATTGGGTGAAAGATAGCACATCAAGCATTGTCATTTACTAAACTTGTCAGAACTGATTTATATTTTTTTCCACCAATTTTTGTGACAATTAGCTATGTATGAACAACTTCAATGTTTCTACTCAGTCTTTACTCTGAGATACATGACATGTGCTATTGTGCATCATCACTTAGCCTATGGTTGTAGCTAGCTAGCTACCTAGCCTTCAGTCACGGAATGACTCCTGTGCCTTGGTGGTCTGGTTGTTTACATGTCTTGGATACAACCTGCCTGGACACCAATACAACTTTCCACAGGCTGGCTGTGTGGCACAACATGTGGATGTGTGAGACACAATATGTAGCTATGCACCAACTAATGATTATGCAGATGGTAGCTATATCTTCTGGAACTTTATCTAGAATATACCAATGCACATGTGCCATGTGGAGCTGTAGCTAGGGACCATTGCATTACACTAGTAGTGATATATTAGTGTAATGACAAACAAGTAAAATGGTTTCCATGCATCAAGCAAAAACAAAAAACATGAGCTTCACATTTATTATGCACAGGGACTGGGACCCAGCCAGTGAATGCTAGTTTACATGCAGGACATACCTCATCAGTGTAATACATTGTTTTATCAACTGAAAAATTTATTTATTATTTTATTCACATTGTGTTGTTATTATTATTAATTATCATTATCTACTATTATGATGATACTTTTTTTAATTTGACTGATACATTTATAACTACGTACTAGTTAGCTAACTAATGCAATTCCTTGCCTTCTGAGGTCTGGTAGTAAACAACTGGATGAGATAACTCAAGCACCTCGACAGTTTGGTTGTTCCAACCTTTGTTCAGATTCCTATGCCACTTTCTAGAGAAGTTAGGGTACAACTGGAGTCAAGCTACTACTGGGAGTTTACTGTGTGACTGCACATGCAGAGAAGTGACTTAGTATGTTCAACTGAACCAACCCCAAAATAATGAATGTAATTTGAAGTTGTTTGTAAATACTTGACATAAAAAATACAATAAATAAGTTCTGATGATCTATTGAACTTTGGGTTAAGACAATGCTTGATGTGTTCTCCGTCACCATCGGACCTCTGGCTCCCGTCACATCTACACTCTTTATCCAAGTCCTGTTTACTTCTGATATACTTCCACATAATGTGCCGGTCTCTCAAGTTTCTGGGGATAATTTTTTTACAACAATAAATATGAAAATAAAAATCTAGCTGCTAGTGCAAACATAAAACTACCATTCAAACAATTAAAAAAAAAAATAAACAAACTGGTAAATCATTAACACAATAAATATTGTAAATAGATTAAATGAAATAATAACGGTGAAATATCATGAGTTATTTCACGGGTCATGCGGGGAGTCGGAGGCCGAAGATGACCCGCTCGCCTATCCTTCTGCCTAAGTCTTGCTATTCCATAGATACTCCCTTATGTTATTCCTAAGTCATCTCTTGCCTCTCTGTGTATTACATTGTTCCTGACCCTTCGTTCTTGTCCTTTCAGATCTGTAAGCAGGTAATCAACACCTAGGCTTCCCTGAAAGAAAAAAGTTTCACACCCCTTAAAAGAAAACTCTGTCACAAACATCCTGTATTGTATTGTACTGTATCACATATATATATATATATATACCTTCTCTGAATCTTGTCATTCACTTCATATTGCACTAGAAGGCCCACAAGGCCGAGATTTTATGCAAAGAATATATCTCTGTCAAAGTCTGTACACCTGCGCGGTCTTCTGCCTTACTAGTTTGGCAATTATTAAAATCATTCAAAATTTGACACACTTTGGTGAAGATAACTCACATTGGTATCCGTGTCCTCATAGACAGTTGGCTCTTCCATTAGGCTTCCTTCCAACTAATTAAAAACAAAACATTACTAACATTTGCATGGACTAATTAAGCCTGCATGGCTTTGAGTGGAGTAAAATAATCTTTCCCTACATATCTACTTAACTCTCCTGGTAAACATAATAATAACCTGATAAATACCTCACTATCTTGACTGCCATCCCATATATCCCAGTCTTCATTCCAATTGTCAGTGTTAGACTCATTACTCTCATTACTTTCAATAATCTCTCTTGGAATGGCCATGACTGTGGACAACTGCTTCAGTGCTACAAAATTCCCATTGCTCACCTATTGTATAGTAAATACATTATAGTGTAAAGTTTTTTAATAAGTTTATGTATCGTACACTATAGAGACGAGGCTGTCAGGACATTTTCCACTTCAGACTTCCACTCATTGACTCTCTTGTCATACTGTTGACCTAGTACATCAATCAGCTTGACTGTCCTTGAATGGAAAAGGCATAATCCAAGCTTTTGGAGTCTCTCGTACACCTACATGATAAAGTATACATTCTGGTGACTTAGCTTCTTCTGTTAAGATGTGTAATAAATAGATTACCTGTTTGCTGGAATGGCCTGTGTAGAGAATCAGTGAAATAATTCTCTGAAGCTGACACACATTAGATTTCCTATGATTGCATAAGAGAGATACAATCATTGCAATGATTAAGTTGGTGCCAACTCTAGGTCGTCTTGTACGTGAGGCATGTTTCAGAAGGGAGAGAAGAGTTGGAGCCCTGGTTCTAATATCAACCATCAAGGTATCAATCGTTCCACGGAAATCAAGCAAGACATTCTTGGGAGACCTTTCTATGACTGATTGGGCCCTGGATGAACACAGGGATGATACCTCATTCTGTAACATCTGACCAAAGTGGTTTAGCAGGGCATTATGAGTTAAGTGATTCCTGATGGCAGTAGCTGCAAAAGACTTGTAATTTTGTCTGATGAGTGGCCTGCACATCTTCCTTCTTGTTGGTGTTATCACATAGGACCTAGGTTTACTGCCCTGATAAAGCACCCGTGCCTACATGTAGCAAGCAACAAATGCTAATGTTAAAAAACATACTTTAGCATCACATTGGAAAAGGAAGTAAATAGCTAAAGGGGGGGAGGGGCAGTTGATCAACTACATAAATTTGGACTTTCAACACAAATTGTCATCATAACAGCCAACAGAAAAACAGTGTATATTATAGCTATAACTCACCAAACTTTTTTTTTCTCCTATCTTTTATTGCAATAAATTATTTAGCAATAAGAGTTTAAATCAATCTGGTCTGTTATGTCCTTATGTACATGTAGTACATCATTATGTTTAAAGTTAATCATAAATATTTATATAACCTTCTTAGAGTGTAAAAATGTTCCTAAAAAAGGTTAACACTTTTATTTGACCAAATTCACAACCTACATAACATTCTCTATCTTTATAAATTTCTGATTCATACCTGACTATATGCAGATATCTGAATCAGCACATGTGCATGGAATGCTGACTCAGTATGGTTAGTTGTTTTAGTTGTTACAGTAGCTATAGCAAGCTAAGTAGCTGAGAGTAGTCTGGCATGTGCCAGACTACTAAGTGGTCTTTACCTCACTTATGACAGAAATATTTATGGCAAATAAGTGGGGAGATATTCCTGGGCCCCCTGCTTCTTCTGCTTATTTATGACTTTGAGCATCAGCAAATATCTAGAACACACACAAAATCCGTCAACTTACAACCATAGCTGGAGACTTCTTGCTTGTAATTGCCACTGTTCCAGCTTCTGCACTAGTATTAGTATGGCTGAGCCTTACCCTGGGTGGGTTGGGGGAGGATTGCTCTCCTGGACCAGATCTTGGAAGTCTAGGAAGTGCAGTCTTAATTTTACTGGAGAGGTTTTGTTTAAGGCTAGCAAATCTATCCAGTAGGCCAGAACAACTTCTGCAGACATACCCATCAGGCAACTTGGCCGTGTCAACATCACAGTTCTGTTCTGCAACAACTGCTACCAAGACTACCAAGACTGACAGTGAACGCTGCACACCAATAGCAGAGAGTCGGCTCCTCCTCTTCTTCTGCTCTCCACTAGATATATCATCCCCACAGCTGTAGCAGTAGCAAGTCATCTTTGGGAATCAGCTAGTACTCTTCAAAAGGTTTGAGACTCATGCTTCTCTTCACATTAATCACGGAGGAAAAACACAAAGGAAAAAGGCTGCGAATTTTTTTTTATAAAACTAAGAGAAAAACAAGTTTACTACGCAAACGCATGCGCAATACAGGTCAAAGGACATTACTGAGGCGCCCATGATTGCTTAGTCAACATTTTGAGGTTTAAAGTGCGCGGCAACGATTCCTGTCCTTAGTGTCTTTCTTAATTGTCTTCATTTGGATTCGCTCGTTTTTGTTCCGATCAAACCCAGTGAGTGGTTCTGAAAGAAAGCTACTTGGGTGGTAAAGCCCATGGCTAATTTGCCCCAAGTGTCTATGTTGGGCCCTGAGGGGCAGCCACCTTTGAAGAAACCAAGAATTGACAGTGATTCTGGTGAGTGTACGGGTCAGTATTTTTTGAAGTTTATGGGAAGGGGGTTTGGCTGGGATTTGTACAGCTAGTACGCGGAAGGAGAAGCGACATTTTGTTTTTGCGGAATAAAGGGTACTTTTATGTGGACTAGTCTCGCGTAGCCAGACCCTTTACGGGAAAAGGGTCTGGTAGACTGACATTGAGCAGTTTGTTCTTGCTTAGTCAGCAAGTGGTTAACTGTGGTTGAATTAGTGTGGGTGTAAATTGTTAAATATTTTCAGGCGTGAATTGTTCAGATCAGTAGGCAGAGTTCGTTTTGTATTGCCATGAAGAAATGTTGCTTATGCAAAACTATGCTGGGAAATGATGCCAGTTAAAATTTAATGGCACTGATATTGATTCTTGGCTCACCCTTAAGCATGGCAAAAACCTAAGGTACCATGGTAGATACAATGGCCTGTGACTGTATCTTACTGCTAAGTGAAACTTCCAACTGCAGATATCTTAAAAAGGCTAGTTACAAGTCACTGCTTAGCATAACTAATGGCATCATCTAAAGGAAGAGTTTTGGCACGGCTGTATGGGAGTTGTGCACAGAAATACTACATGTGCAAAAGTTTGAGCAGTCTTACGTCACAGGATATTACATCACGTATTGTTTGCGGTCTCCCCAATTAGCAAGGGGAACTGAACAAACTGCTCAATGTCAGTCTACCAGACCCTTTTCCCGCGTAGCAATTGGTAAAGGGTCTGGCTACGCGAGACTACTTGTGGACAGGCTTGATGCCTATCTTATTAAATGTTGTAGCTGCTTGTAGTTGGTGTAGATTCTTTCAAAAATATTGTGGTGTCTGATAAATCTCTTGGTTCTACAAAAAAAAAATTCAAATATTTTTAGGGGCAATTTGAGGATAGCATGCATGGATCTTTTTTTTTTTTGTGCATATGTGTGTGTGTATGTGTGCAGGTTTTCTGAATTTTATAGGTGAATTACCAGAAGATCTTATTTCTGTATCAGACTTGAGCCTTGAGTCAGGTCCCTTAGCAAACTCTACAGTTACTTTGAACAGCTCTGACAATAGCTTGAGTAACAGTCTGATGAACAGTAGCAATAGCAGCAGTAACGTTGGAGGTGGAGGCAGCAAAAATTCCAGCAACTCTGGCATGCAGCAGGTCCTGCAGTCACAGCAGCAGCCTCAGCGCAATACCAGTGTCACTCCACAGCCGATGAGACCACCGTCGGTCTCTACTGCCAGCAATAGCACCATGAACCCGCTCGGAGGTTCATCAGTGCCCAGTCCGCAGCCTCCTGCATCCATCAGCACGTCGGGCGACCCTGCCATGGCAACAGGTAAGAGTGTTTGTGTATAAGGACTTCTCTGTAAGCGTGAGGATGTGCAAAGAGTTGAAGGCCATCAACTTGTCCCTTTCATATTAGGTGTGGCTCAGTCCAATGTCCCTCCTCCGGTGGGTAACAGCAATTCTATTGTCAATTCCGTCTCGAGCTCTCCTCAGACGGCGGCTAACCCGCCAGCATCATGGAGTGGATCTTCAAACAACAGTTCGTCCACTATCTCGGGAATCACACCGACAATATCAGGTTCCAGCAGTGTCAACCTTGGACCTAACTTCAGTAATAATTTTCAGTCCAGTGCCTCTTCTGGAGGCAAGCCTCAGCAACTTCAGTCACAACAGCCCCAACAACAACAACAACAACAGCAGCAGCAGCAGCAGCAACAACAATCTAAATCTCAGCAACAGCCTCAGCAACAGCCACAACACTCGCAACAACAGTTAGTAACGCCCCAGCAGCAGCAGCAACAACAACAGCAGCTGTTGCCGTCACAGCAGCCCCAGCAGCAGCAACAGCAGCTCGTACCTTCACCGCACAGTGGCACCACTCCCCCTGCGGGAACTACTGACCCGGAGAAGCGGAAACAGATTCAGCAGCAGCTGGTGTTGCTCTTGCATGCACACAAGTGTCAGAGAAAGGAGCAAGACTTGCAGGCCAGCGGTATAGAATACACACCCTGTACCTTGCCTCACTGCAAGACCATGAAGGATGTCTTGAACCACATGGCCGTCTGCCAGCTAGGGAGAAACTGCAACTGTAAGTTGGGTTAAAAAAAATCATGAAAATTTTGATGAAGTGTGTGTAATAATATTACACTCTTTTGTATTTTTCTTCTTTAGATTCTCATTGCGCTTCTTCAAGACAGATCATTACTCACTGGAGGAACTGCAGCAGACAAGATTGCCAGCTCTGTCTCCCTCTGAAACGTGCCTCTTCGTATCCACGCAGGCCAGGAATGCTGCCTAATCCCCTCAGTAATCCTGGAGGCCTCCTGTCCATGGGACCTTTTCCTGGTGGTGGTGGCAGCAACAACAGGGGAACTGGTAACACGGCAGCAGCAGGTGCTGGACAAGGGACTGGAGCTCAAGTTGGAGGCAAGTGTTGAGAGAGTTCTGTGGTTTTGTAATGGTGACAATAATCAAGTGTTGGGACTGAGCTAAGTCCTAGAAGTCCCGAGGGTCATGTTTATCTCCCTAGTGCATCACAGAATTATTAGAAATCTGTCTTAGGCCAACTAACTTCAGGCATTATGAACAAGTGGATGGGACAGCCATGTGTTCTCCTGTTCTGCAGTATAGTGGCCAATTTGTTTAAATTCTTTGGAAAAAAAAAAATCAGCTATAGTTAAACCTGTAGCTGTGATAGAGATTGTTTGATGACATGTTTTGCATAGTTATAAGAAAGGAACTGAAACACATTGTTAAATCATTTGAACACTGTAAGACCTATATATTTTGCCACAGATATTGAGGAAGGTAAGCTATCATTTCTGGATTTTTTATTGAAGAGAAAAGTGTTGTTATGCTTACTTCTACTGTTTACAGAAAGCCTACATTACATAGATGTAACAGTTCTTTGAAACTTACTGACAATTGATATGAATAAAAATAATTGAATAAGTAAGAAGTAAAATAAAATAAAATATACAAATAAAAGTAAAAAGATAAAAGGTAAAAGTATGTAAGAAAATATATATTCAAATAAGAATAAAATAAATAAAGTACGTCAAACAAAAGAATTAAGAAATTAAATAAATATAATAAAATCGATAAATAAGTAAAAAGTATACTTGACGAGCGAGCGAAGAGAGCAAGACACTATTGAGGGTAACGTTTGAAAATCAGGGATATTTGTTTGTTTATATATGTGTGGACGTACGTATGCATTTTGTACTTTGACCCTCACGTTTTTGTGTTTGCTTTGTGATCTAACCGTTCCTATACGTCCACTAAACAGAATCTTTCGGCTTAGCGATCCTGTATCATTCAAGGAAATCAATTGTTTACCCCTTCGTATTAGGTTGTTTCTTAATGACACAAGGCTCACTTAAGTCTTAAAAACTTACTGTTAGACTCAGCACTGTATAGTAATTCTTTAGAACTTCTTGTTTTTTTTCAAGTCGCAAAATGTTATGGCGAATGTTTGTTGGTATAATATTATAATAGTAGCTGCAAGTGCTTGTTGTAAAAAAGCTACTGCTAATTCAGATAGTCAGAGACCACAGAAAATACCAGTACTCAGGGAATTGAGGTTCAGAAAGTAGTTCTGTATTTTGTTAGCTAAAGTATATAATGGAGTACTAGATTCTTTTTTTAAGTGTTTCGTATGTGCACAGGCTCGCTAGCCATTTGTGCTCAAGCACATCACTAGTAATAGTAAATGAAATGAAAATTAATAATATTATAAATAATAAAATAAAGGAAATAAAGAAAGTAAAATACAATAAACAATAAAACAAAATGAACGATGATATTTTGTAAGCTATTTTAAGTGGAATCCAGATGAGCCAGCCACATCTGGTTCAAAATTAACCCACAGTCCAAATTGCTGTTGTGTTTGGATCTGTGAATTCAGATGGCTTCATAGTTCTTCTCTTCCAATAGTTGGATGCTTGTTCGAGCACTTCTGTACCATCCCAATTCACACTGTGTCCTGTATCTCAGGAATGAACTGCTACGCCATTCCTTCGGTCACCAATCTTCACAGCACACTTGTGTTCACTAGCTCTCTTCTCAAGTGACCTCCCAGTCTCACCAAAATGTAGACTGCTTCACAGTCCATGCAAGGGATCCAGTATACCATTTCCTTCCTCTTCATGTCTGATATCGGGGTCTAATGCATGTGAGTAATGGTCAGATTCATTGTGTGACGGAAGCTCTAGTTATCAACAGAGTAGAGCACTGTTACAGTCTCTCTTAGGTAACTTAGTTCCTCCTTTACAGTAATGTCATCACATACTATCTCTGCTCTCTTAACAAGGCATTTCACTGTTCCTGACTTCACACTCGGATGGTGATGTGAGGTGTAATGTGTATGCAAGTCAGTGTGTGTGGGTTTACATTAGACTTTGGTGATAAATTCTCCTTTGTTTCTTTTAACAGATACATCCAGAAAGCCAATCTTGCCGTCTTCTTCCACTTCTTTGGTAAACTGAATACTTCCATGCTGGTTGTTGAGATGGTCTTGAAATTCGTTTAGACTGCCTTCCCCATGGGGCCAGATAACAAAGGTGTCATCTACGTACCTAATCCACAGCTTAGTTGCTGTTCTGCAAGTAGCTATAGCTCATTTCTCAAATTGTTCCATGTATAAGTTGGCAATCACTGGGGAAATAGGTAGGTAATTGTTTATTTTTTATTGAATTAATATGGCCATATTATTCGATAATGCCATGATTACATTACCATTGCATTTCTAAGCAGAACTTCCATCGACATCCAATAAGGTTTCAGCTCCAAAATCTTCACAAAAATCTGGTACTAAAAGTGTGGGGGCCCTGACCAGTTGTAAGTTGGTGAGGAATAACCCCAGCAGATGATCAGTCATGCAATGCCACGAAGGACCAGGAAGTCAGTCAACTGGATATCAACTTGCTGTGGCACTGGCTAGAATTCTACGCAGCCGCTGGCTCTCGCTTGCAGCCTTGTAGAACAGCCAAAAGGTGCGCACTCTCTAATGCGTGTTATACACTAGAGTCAGCAGAGGTTAACTTTCTTCAACTTTTACAATGACTACACCAATGACTTAAATAAGGATGACTATGGCATAGAACTTAGTGGGTGACCGTGGTTGTGAATATCATTAACATACATAATTGGAAAAGGGTAGACATAGAAAAAACAAGTAAACATCTAGGTGACAATCAACAGTCATTTGGACTTGGGAATTTCTGGAGGCAGGGCCAGCCTGTTAAGTCTGGGTGGGAGTCCCAGACAAAAAGTCTAGTCTTTGATCTTATCATGTAGAAATTACACTTTCATCTTGCTATCACATAAATATTTAAGCATGTGTATTAGAAGGTTAACATTTCTTCTATATTAGACTCTCATATATCACCGTTATCGTGTTTGCGTCACTCAAGCATCACTTCCATAAATTACAGAAGTAGATCTTGTTCAACATCTTCAATAGGAAACCAGAAGTGCAAGAAAAAACAGTTATCATTGTCACTCAAAGCAAAAGCTCCACTGGTCCACTCAGGTCACTCTGAAACAGGTAAATCGAAATAGTTTGTAGTAGCTATTAGTTATTTTGAATTACAATTAGAGAGATCATCATGTGAAGGGACATCTGCATCATCATGTATGAAGACATCTACTTCACAAACGTCTGGTATTCTACTTTTAATTCAAATCGAAAAAGTTTGTAGTAGCTATTAGTTATTTTGAATTACAATTAGAGAGATCATCATGAATGAAGACATCTACTTCACAAACTTCTGGTATTCTACTTTTTTAATTGCTGTGATAACAATCCTTAAGGGTGCTGGCACATAGCAACGCTCGCGCGCGGCTTAATTGAGCAATAAACCACGAAACCACCGAGTCGTAGAGGTAGAGGGCGGACCTTAAATACCCGCGCATAGATAAGAGCTTCCTGGCAGACCGTGGTAAGTTCGCGAGGTTACTCCAGCGTGACAAATTGGCGGGTAACAGTTGTATTGTGGGGAAGCCATTCAGTATGGGAAGGAGGCTTGCAGCCAAGAAAAAGCAGCAGCTGATGGCTGCAACAGACAAAAAAAGCCACTCTAGAAGAGGTACTGCAGTTGCTAATTTGATTTCTGAAATTTTTTTTTGCTATTACTATTTTTAGTTGTGCTGATAATATTAAACCAAAATATACCAGAGGTCAGTGTTTCTGAGGTACAGAGTTTCATTTTACCTGAGCTAACAGCACATACAGTGGAGCCCACGGTTGGAACAGGTAATGTAATGCAATATAAAATGAACACGAGAAACTATATAATAAAATCTTAAAAAAACAACAACAACACACAATATATATTAGGTCCTGTTAGCATGGAGGTCACTGCTATGGATATCTCTCATTCAGTCAGTGCGGATGGGAGTGACACCTCTAGCTCAGCCACTCGTCCAGTCAGTGTGGATGAGATTCCAGGTCCAGCAAATGACACCCCTTGTCCAGTCAGCGAAGGGAGTCCTGGTACTGTCAGTGAGGAGATTCCTGGTCCAGTCTGCAGGAGTACCCCTGAAATCACCTTGACAGCTCCTGACCCAGAGACAGCAGGTATAGCTGGAGAAATTAACACATATGGTTAAGACCATGCTAAACACAAGAACAGATTTAAAAAAAAAAAAGTTACACTGGGTTTGCATTGAAGTTCGGGAATTGTACTTGTGAATAATGTTATTTGCTACTTGTATAGTGACATTGCCATACGTAATTTAGATTGTGTACAGCAAGGCCATAGGAAAAATTTAAGCTAAACAAAAAAAAACTTACTTCGTAAGTTTACCAGCACACAAATTTTCTACTGAGCTCGCTTCCAGCAACCGTGTCTAGAATTAAAGAAAAAAATAAATGGTCAAAATAATCACAGGTTGTATAAAAAACAAAACAAATATAACGAAATGGTTGATTTATATCAAAACATGTGCACATTTGTAGTTGCATAGGTGGTAGCAAATTAATGACATGTCGACTTTATAGCACCATAGTACATTATAGAAATCATGAAGTTGTGGCTCAAGACTTGCTCCGTTATAAATGACTTTCACTATGCCATGCCATTTGAGTATTTAAAAAAACCCACACATTGAATGTAAAAAGTTGATAACAAAGTCTTATTAATTTATTTCAGCGAAATCAGTCAAAATACTAAAATATACAACATTCCTCCACCCCATAAAATGCATTGTTAATCAAAGCCGGCACGTTTGTAAAATGTTGATGCGACCTAATGCATATGTGGCTGCAATATTGTTAAAAATCAGGTTATGTATGTGAAGAAGCGACTAACTTCATCTGTGAGGATTGGGACGTAGATGAGGAATCAGGCAGCACACTATTAGAAGATGTGGTCGACAGCATTTCCAGCATAGCTGAGGAACTTGAAGTGCCACTTGATTCCAACTCCCTCAAAGCATGTATTTCTAGTGGTGCAGTACTCTTTCAGCACAGTGAAGACCTTCACATGCACGAGTCACGATGCTCATGGCATCAATGGTACCCCGTGGTATCATTCCTGATCTGCGGCCACCTGCATGCCGATTATAACAGACTCAGTGGCCTATTAGGACTGCCATCATGTTCAAGAACCCAGTGGGGTAGGATTGTAAGGAGGCTAGAGGAGTATGTGACTGACCTTGCTGAGTGGTCCTGTGGTCAGGTAAGACGCGAAATTGCTGAACGTGGGGATGCAGACCAATGGATGGCATCTTTTGATGGTTTCTACCTGACCCGGGGCCACTATTCCAATAACTCCTCTGCCACCTTGCATGACTACCTCACTGGGAAGATAGCATATTTCTGCCACCGGACAAAGAGGGGGCCAGGTCATAACTGGAATGGGACGTCCGGGGGAGCTGAGGCAGATATGCTGGATGAGCTATTAGGAAAGGCGAAGGAAGATGGAATGGTTGTCAAAGAAATCATCACGGACAAGGATACCTCGATAAATTCAATTTTTTGTAGGCACTATCCAGAAGGAATTGTGACATATTGTTCTAATCACTGTGCTAAGACATTGCACAAAGACCTGGAGAAAATAAAGCGGAACACATGTGAGGTACATAAGTAAGAATTAATATTCTTTACTTCGTGCGATACTTACACTGTGTATTCTATAGTGCCATTTGACGTCTTTCCGGTGTAAGAGACTAACGGACAGTACACTGAAGAGCTGCAAGACCAATCTGAGCAACTTGATTGCTTCAGATAAGATTCGGTCCGCCCAAGATCCCTTGAAGGAATTCTCCAATGCCATCAGGAACTTTGTTTCTCATTACTGCCTGAATGTGCACACATCACAATGGTGTACACACGAGAAGGTTAATTTAAAACTTATAATTGAAATAACCATTCATGTCTGTCTTTCAATATTATTATTATTATTATTATTATTATTATTATTGTTATTATTATTATTTTTCATTTATTATTTATTATTATTATTATCATTATCATTATTATAACATAATCCTGATGGCTCAGCCTATACAGTGACCATGCTTTTACCTGCAAAGCCCAGGTGGATAGCTTCAGAACTTTGATGGAGGAAATGGCTGCACGGCCCCAAGACTATGTGTCTGACCACGGTAGACTAACCACGAATACCTTGGAAGGGTTTCACGGTATGGCCCTAGTTTACCGAAGTAAACGGACTGATCTTGGCCATGCACACTATACCTGCAAGACAAACATGGCCATATGTCACAAAGTAATGATACTAAGCTAGTAGGCAATGAGGATTCTTGCCTGAACATTCACTCACCGTCCTTTCATGATTTTCTGTACAGAATTTGGGTCCAATTTGGAGATTGATTTGCCTCGTTAGAATGGGGATAGACATTCCTGCAGCTGCCGTTGCCTCCATTCTGTCAGAACAGAAAGCCTGGAAAGCAGACAGAATAAAGAGGTCCACTGCAACAAATCTCCATAAGCGGTGTGTTTTTGTTGTATTATTTGTTTATGAAATGGAATACACTACATGGTAAAAAATATTAGGGTACAACCACAATATAAATAACATTTAACTATAATGGTTGAACCTCACTATACACTAAATCCTATGCTTGTGGAAAAAAAAACCCTAGTCTCTTTTTAATGCATGCCATCACAATGCTGGCCCACTTGAAACCACATACTCATGCCAATACATGTCTCTTAGAGGAACATGCTAGTAACTAACTGGGAATGATTTGCCAATGTATTTGCAAGAAAGAAATAGAGCTCATTACATTTAAAAATAGGAACTTACAGAAGAGAGCCAAGAAGGCCAGATATGAGGCTGAGAAGGTATTGATGGGAACACTGAGGGACGTTGGCTGTGCAGTAGGGGAGTACATGGGAGATGGCAAGGGAGAAGCCGACACTCGTGAGTATCTGTCAGATGATCCTGTTATAGTCGACCATCCAGACTCCCAAGTTGACCCCACTGACAACCTTGAATGCAGTAGTGAGAGTGGCGATACCCAACTGCCACTACTTGTACTCTATGACTGTGAAGCGACAGGTCTGAGTACGTACTCAGATCACATTACAGACATTGCGGCCAAGATACTTGACTCCCCAGTTCAACTTCCTTCTCCTACTTTCTCATCACTGGTGAGGACAAGCAGAAATATTTCTGCTCCTGGTAAGTAAAACATTTCACAACTGTCAGTAATGTAATTTGTGATAAATAATTAGTTTCCAGAGTTACTGGCATTACCAGTAACTTACTTTGGGGGGAAAGGCCACTTTATATGGTACTGCCAACATTTTTAGAGTGGCTGACAAGCACTGTTGATTTTGTATCAACAGAAACTAAGACCCCTTACTATCCAGGTATGTATGTATCACACATTTATCTCCATAGGTAATTACATCTAAATAATTTACATAATAGTTCTAGTGGCACACAATGGCTTTGTGTACGACTACCCTATACTTCTGGCCGAAATAGACAGGCGACCTGAATTGGCATTCGCGCACTTTATAAGTGGTAACGTCCACTTCAGCGATACACTTCCTCTGCTGCGGAAGGTACGATACATTTAGTACACATAATTATACTTATTATTAGTTATTATTATTATAATCATTATTACTATTATTATTGTTATTATTATTGTTATTATTATTGTTATTATCTATTATTGTTATTACAATTATTACATTTATTACGTATTATTATTATCATCATCGTCAATTTCAGATGAAGAAGGATGGGGAAGAAGTTCTACAAGGTGCCTCACTGGCAATGGAGAAGCTACACATTAAAATTGTTGGGAGTCGTATTGAAGGTAAGTAGCTACATTGTAAGTATGTAATACAATCAATATAATTTGTTTAACAATAATTACCTTATAGGAGCCCATAGAGCTCTTCCTGATGTTCTGGCACTGGAGCGAGTCTTCACCCATTCTGCATTAGCTGGATGTTTGGGTAACCTTTCTGTTCGATCTCCCTAAGTTCAACTGTCCCAGTGGATTAGCCAGAGAAACACCTATAGAAGGGCAGCAGCTCTCATCAAGTCACTGGGAAAACCTAGCCTTACCTCCACACAGGCTAAGAAGCTGGACTCCCTCGGTATAGGTTACACAGAGCTTCTCAAGCTTCATCAAGACAGTGGACCACGGAAGCTTTTCTCGCCGCTCTGAAGGATAAGGGAATCCGGAGCAAGCCATTGAGACTGAAACTGGCCAAGGCACTGGGGCCCCGCTGAATCCCGTCCAACCTCTCTTTGCAACCCGGCTCTTTTCAGAGCCACCACCTCACAAAGATAGTAACAAGTGCTTACTTGTTAAATTTATTACTTGTGATTGCCCAATGAAGAAATCTGCCATACAATGCAGTGGATATAGTTTGCTCATTAGTTTAATGTTTGTATTACAATTAATTAGCAACAGTTGAGTTTTTGTCTTTTAGTCATTTTTACTTACAAATTGGACTTCATCAGCTGAAACAAAAACAAATATCCATATTTTATGAGTTTTTTTCTTTCAACTATTGAAAAGTATTGACTGATATAATATTCCTGTAATGCTACTTTTTCTGTCTATGTATACTGATTTACTGTACAAATGAAGTACAATAAATAGTAGCTATAGGGGAAAATAAAATCAAATTCTTACCGGAAAAAATAATCAGATTTAGTGTAATTTTGATTGTTTAGGTAAAGTATAACACTAGTAAGTTGCCATCTTCATTTTATGTGGCAATCCTCCATGGCATGTTTCCCTGCTTCATTTCTGGAGGTGACTTGTGGATTAACAAAATACAAGACAGTCTATAATACTTGTATACTCTAATAGATAGTACTACAGGGGCGGATCTAGAATTTGTTAAGGGGTGGGGGTGTGGGGGGAGGGGGGGGGGGGGCTCTTATCAAGATGGGGTGAAATAGCTATAGCTACTTATGGACATATTTTTTGGCTATACAGTATTTCCTATACGACTATAATATTCATTCGCACAATAATTAGCGTTTAATGTGACTGTACAGAACTGAAATGAATGAACTGCTAAATTCAGGAAGAAAAAAAAATTAAAACCAAGAACACTTGGTTTTTTCCATAATAATTCTGAGAAATACACTTAATACTATACAACATGCATTGGTAGGTAATCTAGTACAAATTATATATTATTGCTTTTCTTGTCTTAAGAACTGGTTTTGAGGACACTGGTAACACTACATCTCATGTTTTAGTAAAACACAGTAATAATTATTTCTGCCGAGAATGACTGAATCTTTGAATGTAGATAGATAGTCGACCATTTTACGATATTACTCTATAATTCTACCTTTTTTTTTTACACATGATAACTCTTGATTACTTTAAAAAATACTGTACTTTTCACAGATAGTCATAAAAAAGTTATAATAAAAATGTTTTCAACCATTTTGCAATAGCCATCATCAGTGTATGGATGATGCTCCAATGAAGTAAAAGATGTCCACAAAAACGTTTCTGTGACAGAGTTTAGCTAACGTACATGTTACTGTGACAGAGCTGTAACTACATTCGTTTCTGTGACACACGAAACCATGATGTCCTTTCTCACCAAAGTAAACAACATGAATGTAGTTACAGCTTTGTCATAGTAACATGTATGTTAGCTAAACTCTGTCACAGAAACGTTTTGTTTAAGGACATTAATATTCTGGCTTACTAGGTTCCATGGAGAGAGATGCTCCTTGACTGGCTGTGGTGATACCACTCAGTTTAGCCTTTGATTATTATAGTTTATAGTTACTTTATATATTGTATTGTAGACCAGTGTTATAGCCTTGTTACTTGTTATGATTTAAGGATAAGATTATTTGTTTGAAGTGTAAATAATGTAATATTTTACCTGTCTACAATCTTCTCCCTCTATCCTAACTAATACTTCAGTATTGGTAGTATTTTCTAATCACTCTTCGGGTGAAGAGCATTTGTGGTATATTTGGGTTGCAGTTAATTGATCCGTGTACAAATTGTGAGTGACCTAACTTTGTTATCATCGCATTTTGACCAGCTTTCAATGACAATTACCAATCATTAATCCTACTAACTTATGGTAGACAGTTTTCCACATTTTACCTATTGTGGCTATCCTCATGTGGAAGCACTGCGGGTTTTGTGAATAGCTATATTTAGTATCTAGGTAAGTAAGTTTGTTTATTTTTCCCTGGGAACTGAAACTACTAAACTGTACAAGTAATAGCTGTATATGTAACTTTGCAGTCAGTGCATTGGTCAGGCGGCTGAAGGTGGGGTTAGAAGGCTTGAGCCTGTATAGTGACAAGTATACAGTTTGCCCATACTAGATGCAACGACCCCATGCTAGATGCAACGACCCTTATCTTTCGCGTACATTGGTTTACGTCTACCGCAGTCACGTGGTGATCACTTATAATTCGCGTATTTTCGCTCAGTAGTTAAAGTAATCCAAAGAAATCTCAGTTCTTTTAATAATGGGCTGATGGTGCTATACATCTGCATCAAGTAGTTTAAAGTTAATTTATTCTAATCTCTCAAGTAGAGCAAACTGTTATAAGTTCAGATATGCTAGCTAAAAAATGTATCATTATATAATATAATTATATTATTTGTAAGCCATACTTTGAAGTGAATAGGAAGTGATATAATTAATTGAGGGTTTGTAGCTATAGTCGATAGAGCAAGTTATGTGATAATAAATGTTGGATATGCAGAGTGTAATAATACCAATCACTAGTACAAACTGTTAGTGTCCATTGACTGAAGTCTACACATGCAGAGCTAGAGCACAAGGTGCTAAAATCTAATACATAGGATTAACTTCTGTATCCTTCATCACGTTCTTGTCAACAATTCTACTATACAGTTGTTGTATTTGTAATTAAAAGTGTAGAATTATTTGTTTTTATCGATGAATTTCTTTTGCAGTTTCACTGTTTGTGGCTAGTAGTATCCATTCCCAAATGTAATTAAACTGACTGTTTGTTTATCTCGTGTAAGGATGATAGTAATTTGTATTTCACTTTCACTTTCTTTACAACCTTGTATTATTGTAAAATTAGCAGGAATATTTTGTTTGATTAGAATTACGTGCAAGATCATTAAAGTTGTACCACCTTATGTATTATTATTTTCTATCTTAATTTTCAAAGCTATCCCTGTTACTGTTGTGAGGATGAATAATAAATATATATATGATATTTGCACACCATTAAAAGAAAATGTGAATTATTACTTTTATTTACTAATGTTATTTTCTTTCTACAATAATATAAATTTATCAATTAGGCTGTTTATTATCAATTATTATTTTATTGATTTATTTAAAATAAGACCTGAATCAAATTATAGATCATAGTACTTTGTCTAATCTACCTCAACAGGAGAGAAAGGTGCTGGCATGCTTTTCATAGAAATAGATGAGCTCCCATTATGAGAAGGCACAACTCCTTGGTTCTAGGGTACAACTGGCAGGTTCACAACAAAAGAGCAGAAGACATGGCTTCCTTATTTTCCAGAGGAGAAAATAGTAGACCTTCGGCTCTCCTAAGAAGTCATGCCTCCTGAAGGGAAGAATACTACATCCTGGTTATTTAGAAGAGAGGACATGGCACTCCAGTAGAGAGGTCAATGAGAAGGCACAGCTCCTTGGATCCCCTTGATAGTATTGCATACTTCAGAACCTTTGATTTTGTTCATTTCATATTGTATTTGATTATGGCCCTGCTACTATGGAGTTATGATTTTATAATAATTGTTTAGTAATATATTTTAGAAAGTGAACAAATATAAATTATCTACTCTGCTGCTTCTGCCCTACTAGTCCAGTAAATGTGTGGATAGACCCCAAACAAATTGCAACAGAATTTTTTTTTCTTGAATAGGGTACAGGAGGCCTTCTAGCATAACATATCAAAAGTCCTCTAAAATCCACTGAGGGGAAAGTGGGGAAAATCCTAATCACATTATACATACATGTATGATGCATCTCGTATGGTAAGGGTCGTCATGAACCATTGCCAGCACTTGTTGCTACACAAATAAAATACCAAAAATCCTCTAAAATCAATTAAGGGTAATCAGAGTTTGAGAATATCAAAAAATTTGATACAAAACTAATGATATTAAGCTAAGTTTGATGAGTTTAGTAGTCCAAATTATTGTCGTCATCGAGAGGCTTAGGAGAATTTGAACAACTCAGTCCTTTACATTCTCCACATGCAGGTGTACACTCCAAACCATGCCTCCTACAGGTACACCTCTTTGAAGAACAGCCGGTCTTGCACTTGCATCTGAATATGCGTAGCAGTTCTTTAGGTGCTGGTGGCATATCTGTCTTCACAGGCATTAGATGGTCATTGGTGATTTCCCAATCCCAGTCCTTAGGGTCTAAATGTCCTGATTTTCCCCTCCACACTTGAACTTGATAATAAGCTCTAAGACTATGGAACTTGGCTGCTCCAGAAATTGGTGGTAAATCACTTGCATCAACATATTTGTAACTTTTCAGCACCTTTTCTTGAAATCTTTTGAAGCGCAAAGCATTTAATTCTTCCCCTATGTCACCATTATAGAGAATGACAAGGGCATTTTCTCCAGCTTTGATGATATCATCTTTATGCACTCCATCTTTCATGAAAACATCAGCAATTTTAGAGAGTTCATTTCTGCGAATTTTCAAAAGTGAAGTAGCCTTCCCAATGCCATATAGTCTAGACGTTGTATCGCAGCCTGTAATTGCATGGATAAACAATAGCTTCGAAAAAATGCTTGATCCTAAGCTTTTCTTTTGACTTCCTGATGTTCCATAGTCGCACGTTCCTTGCATTTGATTTTGGTTCAGGTCTGAAATACAATTCCTTGCTATCCATGTCTGCATGATACAGGAGAAGAACTAGTAAATCAGTATCTTCTCCAACCAGAACAGTGTTCACAATCTTAGAAGATCGAATTGCAGTTTTGACAATCAGCACATCGGCATCACTATTTGCATGAGATGTTGAGCACCCAACTTCCTCAAGCTGGGAACTGAGGACGGAGAGGAACTTCTGTTTGTTCACTCTATTACTGAGGAATTCCTTCTTTTTCAGAGTGACAACTGTTTGGAGATTCAGTGATACAGTTGGTCCTGTCCCATGGTTACGTCGCTTATGTGTAACATCTTTGATATCTGGACCATTGTCATAACCATCAAAAACGACTGTAGCTTTCCCATACTTTTTTGTAACATAACTCACATACTTTTTACAAACACACTCAAACGTCTCTCCTCGTGTCCATGGTAGTCGATGCAGCAGAGACCCTCCATCAAGCACATAATGTACAGGATCAAGAAGTACTTCATTTTCATTCTTAACCTGCTTCCACAGAGCATCAGCAAGAGCTGGCTTGTTAGCTTCCCATGGAAGAGATGAGTGATCGAAAAGTGCTGCTGGATGAGTACACAACTCGTACTTGAACAAAGATGCAGGATCTTCATTTGATCCGTTCGTAGCTATCAAGCTGAGTCTCTGGAAAATTAGCTGTGGATCCACTTGCACACACTCATCATCAATTTGTAATGCTGTTTTTGATGCCAATGTGATCGCCTGCTTCTTTTTCTCAAAGGAAATACTTGTTAGCCTTTTTCCGACCATTGACTTAAGAATCAACTGTCCAACTTCTTTAGCAACATCAACATTGACTGTAGCATGTGCAGTTAACCCACTAACAAGTCCTCGAAGGGAGGGATCAGGACCAAAAGGATCCAGATCGCAAAGAGTGCTCAGAATTTTGAATGTATCTTCAGTATCACGTCTTATTCGAGACTGTGTGGAATCTTTGTGTTGCTCGCTGGTATTACAGCAGACCCCAGTGAGTTCTTGCATTGAATGGGTGATGTTTGCACAGGCAGGCATAGACAACAACCAGACAAGACGTTGCATTTCTGCCATCCCATGGCCTCTTGTCAAACCTCCATTAGTCTTGATGCTTCTCATGAGAACCTGCTCAATAACCAAGTCAGTAGAGAGTCCTGCCCAATAGCGATCACTCCGACGCACAACATGAAAACCACTGAGAAAGCTGCTGTAGACAGCAGGGTGGCTCTCTGGCAATTGCTGCATCTTCTGCAGGTATATGTAGGCAGACTTTGCATACAGATTATGACCAGCTGCTGCAAAATATGGAAGCATTTCTTGAACAGCCTGGAGGTGCAGGTTCCAATCTCCAATTCTCTCTGCTTTGATGAACATACGCAAAATGTCTATCATTTCAATATATTGAAGCCAGAGTTTAGCAGTTCTGTGATTTTTAATGCTTTCTTTTTCAGAATTCATCTTGTCACCAATCTCATGTAACAGAGCTTTAGAGGATAGAGTTGAAGTAGCACTTATACCATCCACCATTATCTCCTCATACAGGTTCCTAGCATTCATAAGGTTCTGGTGAAGAATGACCTCATCCCTACACTCCTCCTTGATTGGAACCTTTATGTTGTAGGCATTGGCTGCTAGCATTGTATTGAGGGCAGCATGAACCATAAAGTGTCCTCGGATAGCCCTAGCTATAGCTTTTCCACTGAGTATATGCTTCACAGCATTCTCTGCATACACCAACTCAAGAACTTGCGCAAGCCCAGTTTCTGCCATCAAATGACCAACACACCCCAGGAAGCTCATCTCAACATGAAGGCCTCCTAGTCTGAGAACAACTGCTTTAAGGTCACTTCCAGTGAGTTCAGACTCTATGATGAGGAGAGCTTTCCAAAACAGTGGTTGGTCAAACGTGATTACTGGTGTCACACTGTACTTTTTGGCTTGATCACAGAGATAGTTTAAAGTTGAGAAGATACAAGATACATTGTTTGGGTCTAGGTCAATCATAGGAAGGAAAAGAATTGATGATTTCCCAGGATGAACTCCGCGATGGATACTTTGCATCACACCAGACCATGTGGGTCTTTTTGAGTGAAAAAGCAGGGAAATATCACAGAGCAGGTCAATGTCAGCTGTGAGATCAGTGTTCTTCATCACAGTAAGCCCTTGGAAACTTAATGACAAGTCACTAGTGTTTTGGAAGTAGCTCTTGATGCTGATTCTACCGATTGCCTTGATATCATCAGATGTCACTGCCTTTCTCGGGATGGGTTTGCTAACGATTTTTCCAGGTGTAAATGTTGCAATCATCCCCATGCCATGGAATGTATTGTAGCCATCTAGGGTTCGAATGTTGTGATCTACATTATCAGCAACAAACTGAATGACCTGTCCTGTCCTATGGTCTGGCAATTCTCCCCACTGCAGTGCTGCACTACGCTCAAACCTTTGGATTTCTGCATATGAACACCCGAACCCATGCTTATTGAGTGTGTCGACAATGAACCTGGATGAAAATTTATGGTGCATCTCTAAGGCTAGCCCAAACTGCAGAGGTGCCAGAATAATCCTTGGACGAGTACCCTGCATAATAGCCTGCCCAACTGATGCTCTTTTCATTTCTGTGTTTTTCCCAGTAAACAATACCTGTAAAAATGCCTGTAATGTGTCAGGTAGGTACTTCAAAGCTGCTCCTGAGTCTGCCATTTGCTCAGTGGATGGATAATTATCACACAAACTATTCATTGATTTTATATCGCTTCTAATCAACTTGGCAGCTGTATGGATGATGCGCAATACTTCAGATTTGGAATCTTTAAATTTTTTGCTCATTATAAAACTTGAACATGATAGAGGAAGCACTACTCCGAAAAGTCGCAACGTCAGGCTTACCATTAAGTTCAGTGATAAATATCTCATCACCAAATTCTTCCTTCAGTTTCTGCTTCATATATACTTGACTATATGCTTGATAACCTGAGCCTTCGAGACATTCTTGCATTTTTCCAATGAGGTCAGTAATTGTCAATTGCTCCTCATCATTTTCTCTGAAGAAATCTACCGTCTGCTGGAACGCACCTGATCTGTCCAGATCTTCTGGTCGGCCACAGTTAACACGCTTAGTACCAGAAGAAGATGAATGCTGTTTTGGAACATTTTTCAGGGTACGAAAATTTACACTGCATTGTTGATGATACAAAGCATCAGCTGCATGCAGATCAATCACATAGGCCAGTCTGCCAGCCACTACTTTTCCCCAGTCATCATCTCTCTCATCACAAATTTTGGAAATACTGGCTTGAAAGTCACTTGTTCTCACAGGAAAGATATCATTACCACGTTTGTTGTTTTCATACTTCGCTAATTCCCCACAGAACAAACAATGTTCATTAAATTTAAATCGGGAGGTCTCTGAACGTAGAGTGCAAGAGGATTGTAACTGCTGCACTTGCTCTCTCTTTTGATCACGCAATATACGCTTTGGGTCAATAAATGATTTTCGACAGTGTGTATGAACACTTTTGTCTACTTCAGTTGTTACAACACTTCCACGGGCCTTGCTAGCTTTGTTAATATTCTCACTCCCTTTTTGCCTCAGCTTCACAGTTGGGAAGCCATTGGATAGGCTTTGATCACAGAGCACGCATACTTCTAGGGTATTCATAATTGCCTGGGGGAAAAATGGGAAGATTATTTACTTGGGTATACACATTCAAGGGTGGCTGAGAGTTACTACTTAGTATCTAAGATAGCTAGAAACCTTGTCATAAACTTAGTATGGGTACAGCTACACAAAGATTATTTCTTACCTGCTTTGTAGCATGTCCTGGCAATGGTTCGTGACGACCCTTACCATACGAGATGCATCATACATGTATGTATATTGTGATTAGGATTATCCCCACTTTCCCCTCAGTGGATTTTAGAGGACTTTTGATATGTTATACTAGAAGATCTCCTGTACCCTATCCAAGTAAAAAAAATTCTGTTGCAATTTGTTTGGGGTTGAGTTATAATTTTCTGTAGATTGACTGGACTATACAGTACTGGTAGTCCCTTGAGGTGAAAGCTCTTTGTGGTAAATTGTTTGGTACAGTTAATTGGTACGTGTTCAAATTGTGCGCGAGTCGCGTACAATAGTCAGTTCGCGGAGAGTAAATTGGATCGAGTTACGGGCTAGTTTTGTGGTGTTCTACTGAATCGCTTAATTACCGCAGGTTCCGGTGGTACTGCACCCTTAAGGAGAACATTTTCTATGTGTTCTATTTTTTTTACAAACTTTAACAATTTCTATCATGTATTGATCTTTTAAATACAACATTTTGATCACGAAGTCATTGATCTACATAATAGTTTAAAGTGGCCTTCCAATACAGTGAGAACAGAAATTGTAAATATTTTAGTAAAACTTTGAATACCCAATTTATGCTATGTATGTTGTACAATGAATAGCCATATATCCAATCGATATATGGCCTTAAAGCTTGTACATATCCTATATATATTTTTTATTTATTACAGTGGAGACAATATCAAGATTACAAGGCCGTTGTGACAGATTTTATTATTTAATACAATTATTTCTATGGCTACTTCACTACTAATAAAAGCATTCAAATTAAGTACGAAAATTATGCTTTACTATCTTAGTATGCGACACTAAAGTGGAGTTATGACAGAACTAATACATTACATGTCTAAATATGTGCAATGTCAGAACAGAATACATATGAGTGAATGAAATGTTGGTATACCAGATGATAAAGCATGACTACTCCAGTGTTTATAAATACAGAAGTGAAAGTGAAGTGTTTCCTCTACTTTCACCTGTATCGATGGTAGAATTAACTGCAATATGCAATGTCTTTCTATCTTTTGAGTCACATATCTCGGGCAGTTTGATATCACATCTTGAATCATCGCACAGTGGTTGACTGGTAGTGGTGAGAATTTCCCGTTCCTTAGTATAAGGAGGTAATGGAGTAGTTTCATTATCTACTTATAGAGTGTAGTAAAAATCATGGTTGCAGGAAGTATTGCTATGTTATAATTTAGTATACCTGATGATGCGTCATCATTGTTGCTTGGATTGATTAAGTATTTCAATGTAGGAGCTGCCAAGCATTTCTCTGTCAAGTCTACCTCATTAATAGTTGAATATTGTGCAGGAGCAGTTTGAAGTGATGTAGGCTGCTAGTAGATGTACAATTATATAATATATAATTATTATGGTCAATAGTTAGAGAAGCTATTCTTAGGTAAAACTAATTAAGTTATTCATCTGATTACATTTGCATAATCTGCTGTTGCCTTTTTTTTACTTTATCACTAACATGACAGAAGCAGTACATTAGTTTTGACACCTATGAGTTGTCATTATCAGTGAATACAAATAAGTGAAAGAGGCAAGGATAACTCGAACTAAAGAGCACAGATGGCTATGTGCTAGATGTGGATTTAAATGCAAATGTCTAGTGGCAAAATAATGTAATATTTTAGTTGTTAACTGTTCTGCTTTTGTTATTGTTTTTGTTTCTTGATTGGGCAGTCATAGACATTTTGATAGAGAGAATATTTAGTTTTTCCAATAACAAATTAATTCTTTAGAACATAATAGTGTAATGTATGAACTTTTGTGTTGTCAATCACTTCAGTGGTTACAGATCATACTATAAAGACAGGTCACAACATTTATTGTAGCAATATTAAGGTTTTATCTGTTCACTAAAAAACAAAGAACAATTTTGTGCATAGAATCCTGGTTACTTAAAATGCTGGATTCAAGAATGAACAGGAATCAGGGCACACTATTGTGTGACTATGATGATAGCTTAATCCAGAAACTAAAAAACAAAAAAAAAGCAAGCTTAGATTAACAACAAAACAGCTGGACATCTCACAGCCAACTCATTAATTAATAGTAGCATATTTTCTCGTTTTTATAGCCAATAAGATGTTAGTTAAAACTTAACCCAACATTTTGAAACCCTGTTTAGGGTTCGACTGAGATTGAAGTTATATAATTTTGCCTGAACACATTTGCTTTTGTATCTACCCTCTTGCACAAACATGTTTACTGTTGTTTAATTCCCTAGGTGTTTCACTTTGTACTATTTAATAATATTGACATCTGTATTGCTTCAGTATTTTTTATAGTGAAATAGAAAAATACATTATGGTTATTTATCTGATTACATCAATGAACACAATGCAGACATGCAATACCTGTTCCTTTCTTAAAGATGCAATTTGGGCGTAGTCCTCTGAAGGTCGACGTAGGGATGAATACTGTGTGCCGCAATTCTTTAATTAGCAAGAAATTATGTATTGTTAGCACTATAATATATGCATAATGCAATAGAAGAAACTAATTTATCACCATTATTATTAGTTTTACACAAAAATGCATTATTGGCAATGTTTTAGTAACTTCTTTGACATTGATTAACATTCCATACATTACTTACTGATGACTTTTCATCTCTATCATTTGGACTGGCAACAGTGACCGTGGGATGCTTGCGAGATAACTCTTCGTAAAAGTCTTCATTCTATAAAATGCATTCACTTATAAAACTAATAATTACAATTTGTCATAATTTACCTTTGTTCCAGTTTTTTCATTTTCTCTTATTTAAAGAAATTACAAATCATTAATACTATCTAATATTATGTTCTTACCTTTGCATTTTCTTGTTTATACTACTACCTAAATGAAACAAAAAAAATACAGTAACTACAAGTATTAGTTATCATAGCAACTTACATTTCCAAATTATAAATGCTGTAATAAGTGTAATCATTGCAATTAGTATTCCAAAAAAGAACACAACTGACGATACAGTAATATAAATGAGAGAATTACTACTTTCAATAATCATTTCTTGTAAAGTTTTATAATAGTTGGTAGTTGTGTATGTTGTATCCCCAAACATGTTGTCATCAAAATGTTGCGAAGTTGAATTTACTACACTTATATTTCCTGTGAAACATTAAGGTATTAGTTTTACTCATCATATATAATGTTTTGTTTAACCTTCATTTGAACAATTCACAGTAGCATTCCAACTTCCATTTGTACATATGACCTGTACAGGTGGCACATCTATGTCCTCACAGTAGTTGTATATAGTCCATATTCCATTATCAAATCTATAAAGTCTTCTTGTTGTTAAGTTGTCACTCATAATGCATGTAGCTGTGGAATTAATTGGAAAGGAATATGAAGTTTTTTTGATAAAGTGGAACTGTTTGCTTCTTATTATTTTTATTGTAATCATTAATTAGATAAAAAATATGAAACTTGACAATAAACTGCTATACCATGATCTATTGATAATAGGAGCAACTTCGCTTTAAATCAGGATTGCAGTAGTTTATTTATTCACTTTATATCGATGCAATGGGAAACATCCTGAAGTGAAGTCATTCATACATTGTTTTGCAAAGTGATTGTAAATAAATTCGGTTTAGGTGTAGATTATTGAAGATGTAATGGAGATTTGTCTAGCTAGTAGCTGTGCTTGATATCTCATATTCTAACAGGAGCATTTAATTACACCTGCTATGTCATATTTTACATTATTGCAGTTGTTACTTAGTCTCAGTCAGTGTACCATGGTCTTAAATGATAACTATCATAATTTATTAGTGGACAATAATGCACTAACTGACAAAAATAAAACTCACAGTTGAAGGTGTTATTTGGTCAAAAGTATTAATTTTTTTGCTTTTAATAGTAAATGTAAGATAGGTTGTCTGATTAAAGGTTGTTGTGGCATGTGCAATTGCAGCAAATTTAATTAGGCAAGTTTTTGTAACTTACCAAGTGTGATATTTGACAGTGTATGATATACACTATCATTTTCAATTTGATAGGAGATATGCATAACATAATCACTGAAACCAATTATTAAACTACTCCAATTTACGTGAATTGAAATGCTTTCAAAAAACATCATTCGTGAAGTAAAATTTGTAGTCTTCACTTCCAAGTGATATGTTATGTTTTTGCAAGGTGAATTGATCTGTACTAGTCCATTAGGTGATAGTTGTAGAATAGGTTGAGGATCTTTTAAATATTACAAAAATACAATTATTGTAGTTATTTAATTTGACTATTAAAAGTACTAATCTTACGTGTCATGATCACTTGAATAGACTCATTATTACAATTTATAGTGGATCCAATCAAAGGAATAGGAGTAGGTATTGTTAACTGCACAGCAATGAATGACTCATTTTTGTAGATAAAGCGGAATACCAGTTCCACAGATTTAATCACCATTGTTTCATTATTAAATTCATCGAATATACTATTAGCAACATGTAATTGTTGAAATCCAACACCAGGTAATATATTCCAGTTGACAAATTTACCAGAACATATAAATACTGCTGGTTCATTTGGGCAGTTGACATTGCCATTACTACTGACTTGAACCAATCTTCCTAAATTTTGAAGGTAGTATTAAAACAATAAGTGACATTCTTTAGTTGTATACTTACCAAATACAGAAAAGAATTGGTGACAAAGAAAGTATATATAGACTAAATGTGTCATACTTTATGATGCCTTCCTTGAAAATCTGCTACTATGATCTGTTGCTAAATAGCCAATGTAACAAGGAAGGAAGTATTAAGCATTTCCTGTCTCCATTTGAGTACTACTTTGAAGAAGGTAAGCATAATTAGAGTATATTCTAAAATTAATGTGTGAATTAGAAAACAAGCACAAACATAGCTGTAATTGTGCTTTAAGAGTATGTTAAATCATTTTATTTAGTGTAACAGTGTTTTAAATCATATCTGTCTGCCAAATTTTATCCAAAATTAAAGTGTGTAAAGTAAAAGCTAATCTTTGAGGCCATATACATACTATATTTTTATATATGTATGAATTTATTTCTGCCATGCTAGATATCTTCAGGATATTATTTTTAGGTAGTAACTCTGAGATAACTCACACTATCACACTGTGTTTAACCACTGTGTTAGCTCAGGCTGTATTTCTGCTAGCTCAGATAGCAAGTAATTATAGCAATTGGCCTAGATTACTATATGTTTGCATTTTTACAAGTACCTTACTCAATTGTAGCCTTCCAAACCAGGTAAGTGTAGCTGCTATAATATCAGCTTGGGTTGTGGGGAGCCCCTAGAGAGTTTCACAGCCAACTCAACACCATGACAACTTACTAACAAAATACTGTAGTGAAGGTATCTAGCTTATAATAAACCACATATTTCACACTCAGGCTTTGTTTTCACTTGCACCTGGTTCTTGACAATAAATTAGCCTGCTTGTGAAATATTTCACCATATCACATGACACTCTAACTCATGTAATAAATACAATAAACCTTATTGGATTTGTAACAATGAAAACTTTACACATTAAGCTAAATATTTAAGCCATGAGAGCCATAGGGTTTAAGTAAAGTAAATTCTGTTCTTTACACTGAATGCTATTCAGCAATACAGTAGTGACAGCAAGCATATGTTATTCACTAGTGAGTTAGTTGTTTATTGTAAACATAACCTTTTACTATGATTGTTATCATAGCCATGTAAGTTTAGACAGAATGTCAGGGTTGTGGTGCCAGTACAACTAGTATACAGTTCACTACTTACTACTATAGTAAACACACTCACACTGGCATTAGTGACTCTATAGTACATTGCCACCAGGATATGAATTGACTGATCTCTCAATCCCCAACTAGTCAAACTTCCACTATCACCAAATATTAATTATAAGAAATGAAATGACATGAAACTAATCACTATCAGCCAAGTAAGAACAGAACCTAGTACAAAAACAACTTTTGTAGTCAATCACTGACTTAATGCCACACTGAGGAAACAGATTGCACATAGCTGAATAATGTGATGAATGAAATGTGTTAATTAGTCTGCATGTTCTGAATAGAAGTGTTTCTTATGCAATGCACTCAGAGCTTAAAATATCTTTATTTGTTTTCTCTTCTCTCGCTGACCTCAAGTGGGGGAGGGGCCCCACAAAAGTTATTCCCTTTGTCTATAAAGAAGGGTTAGTAAATATAAACAAATTATAAAAACACTCTATAATAGTTGAAGTTGATTGTAGATATCAGATTTCTAACTTCAAGGTAGCATCGTGATAAAACAAGTTCGAAATATGAGTAGTTAATATTTTCCCCAACTTGAGAAGCTTAAACGTATTACCACACAACACCGTTGAATCTATTGCAATCTGCAATTATTTTACAGTATTTTCAAACTAGAAACAATTTAAGTCTTGTGCATCATTATTTGATATAGTGATGATAATAGAATTAGGATCAATGAAAACTTTAAGGATATTGTCACGCCACTAATACATACATTAATTAATTTACTAATAGTAATTTGTATAGAAGTTGCATTTGAATTTTCTATTAACAGTGCTTTTCCTGTATCATTAAATGTATTTACAGATTTGATTATCCTAAATTTTTAGCTTAACTTTGTACATCAGCATTGAATACTCTCAACAACAATAAAGAAGGATTTTACTATGAAGAAGGCAGGTTTCTTTGTTTTGAAATACACATATAAATTCAAACTATGCGTAAAATTGGGAGTATTAATTAGCCTGTGTAGATGATTTAGTCCGAAAGTATTGTAATCAACCTCTTTGATATTATATTCTAAAATTACAGTCAACAAACAATTCTGGGAATAAGCACAAACACTGTATTTGTGCGTTTAATTCATATTTTTTAGACACGCTAGGATAGCGGGGGTGGTAGGTTGTATTCTGTTATCTCAGATGCAAAACTATAAATATACATTTTTAGTTAAGTTGCATAATGTCACATTAGCGAAGTATCATTTAATTTTGAAGAAATATTATCTTTGTAATAATTATGTCAGTGACTTCAGTATTCTGCATGTTAGCATTGAATGAAATACACTTAAACTACATTATACTATGCAGTACTGTAAGAAATTTGAAATTTATAAATAGTATTATTACGATTAGTCTAAGATTGGCTTGCTTAAAACACCAATATCTATACTACTCCAACCTGCACAATTATTCGATGCTCCTTTTTGAATAAATTAATAAGGACTTTTCCTTGTAATGGTTTATTATTTGATCTGACAAATGTACACAAGCATTGGCAGATTTATAAAATGAGGGGTTACTAATGGCCCCAGGTCATACCCAATGCAATATAGGAAACCACAGTGATATGGATCTCCCTCACCCCCTTCCTGTATTATAGTGACACCTGCATTCAATGATGATTCATGTCACATACTTTACTCCTATCATTATTACTATAAAATAAAATCCAATATTTCGATGCATCTGATACTTTATCTTAGTATTGCTGCTTTCATTTTCAAAAAATTGCAGCATTGTCGGGGTGGGATAGGCTGCTGTCATTAATGCATTTTTCTATTATAAACAAGTGATAAGTTGTTAATATTGATTTGAAGATTATCCCAGAAACCTATTTTCAGTGTAATCCTGCATACATGTTTTGCGATACAAGCTCTAATACTGGGCACTTGATGGCATTAAGTAGGATATGCTCCAACAAAGCCCTTTTAAATCTTAATATTGATGCCACCATTGCTCATAACAAAGACTTGTAATGTACAATATATTTATAGTATTAAAAAAGCCATGAGGCAACAAGCATTGGCCCATGTTAAACAACACACTCTTTGTTTAAAAAAGCCATGAGGCTATTTTTACTAACATTTTGATATTTTAGAAAAGATAGTATACATGCTAACAACACTTTAACGACCTTTTATGGATTTGGGAGGAAAATTATGACAACTGTTATGAGAAACTAGTCTTCTTCGCATCAAAACGGAACCTAAGCCATTGTACAGCAATGATTGCATGCTTCTTATTATAAAAAACCTATAAGAAAATATTATTACTATTGATGTAAGTAATGGTTAATATTGAAAATTTATTAAGCCTTATTATTATTGTGAAATAGAAGTAGATGTAGAAGGTGTTTATAAACTATATCTATTTCAGTCTAGAGATATAATTCGGTTCCAAATTATAGGTATGTCTTATTTCTTTACACTCCTTCACCATGAAAACATTTTTTGATTGTAACTAATATTTCATATATTTCTATGAATAATCCTTGAACTTTGACATCTTTTACTATGTGACTCATCCACATATCTGGAAGAGAATTCAAAGTCACACACTGTAATTGAGTCATGCTAATATTATTACTTGGGTTTCCTCAAAACCTCACAAAGAAGAAGGCACTTAGTGTAACAAGTATGTATTATTTCCATTATATGTTCGTATTGTGTGCATGCAAGTCACAATTGTCTATGTAATGACCAGCAACAGGATTGTGGGTGAAGTTATATCAATGTAATGTCAGCTAAAAATACAGTAAATCAGTTATATGGAATTATGTAGCACTTTCCATGTTTCATTGTTCATTAGAGCCATCAGACTCTGTTGGGGATATGAAACAGAACTGTAATCTTGATATTTTCTATAGTAATAGAGGTCAAAGTTCAAGGATTATTCATAGAAATAATATATGAAATATTGGTTACAATCAAAAAATGCTTTCATGGTGAAGGAGATAAGAATCAAACTTGAAAATCATTACACAAACAGTTGAAAGTGTAAACTTTCATGAAAATATTGTTTTGATCACTATGATACATTCCAACGGGGAGTTTTCGGCCCTTGAAAATAGATAAATTTTAAAAGGAAAATTTCGAGTGCATTTTGAGATCTCTGTCAGCCCTTCATAATACTTATTTAGGGTATAGAAAAGGACAAAGAAGTGAGTTTTCATAAATTTCCTAAGGATAAACTAGTGAGGGAGAAGTGGATTATGCTATAACAAGGAAAGATTTTATACTCACTAATCATCAGCGAGTATGCTCAAACCATTTTATGGGGGGAAAAGAACGAATTTGTCAGATATTCCTCAATATTTCCAATTTCCATTGCTTCCTCAACCTAGGAAGGGGCCAAGGTTGTGTGTGCACATTCCACCTAATAAAAGGGAAAAAGCCCAGTCTGAACTACCCAAGCCATTAGTGGATGGTCTATTTGAGGAAATATTGGGACTAACTAAAACTGTGGGTACACTTCAAGATGAAAATGCATCACTTATTGAGGCATTGAAAAGGCAAAAAATTTAAATGAATAATTTACAAATAGAGCTAGAGAAGCATAAATTTGGTTTGGAAAGATTTGCTGGAAGTGATGATGATATTCTTTTTACACTGGATTTCCCAATTACTGCATATTCAAAAGTTTTTATGACTTCCTTCTTCCAGCTGCGACTCAGCTGGGGGTTCTACGTATTCTGACAGCCGAGATGAACAAAAGCGTGGCCTCAGCGTAAAATACAGCCAATAGATGAACTATGTATGGTTCTTTATCAATTGCGATGTGATACACTTGAGAAAGATATCGCTGATATATTTGGAATGAAGCATCAGCACTGTATCAAGAACTCTTAATACATGGATAAACTTCTTATACCACATGTAAAACAGCTACCGATCTGGTCATCTGCAAAAGCCATTAAAGATACAATGCCGTAATGATTCCAAGAATAGTATCCTGAAACAAGGGTGATACTTGATTGTACGGAACAAGAAGTATTGCTTCAGTGCGAATACATGTAGAAAGAGCCATTGAGCGTATCAAGAATTATCGCACACTGCAGTGTTCTCCTCCCTCTTGTTCAGGTTCCTTATTATTATTATTATTTTTTTATTAATTTAATATTGTTAAACAATAATTACGTAAATGTTGTGCTAACTTGTTAACAAGTTTTGGGAGCACAGATGAAACATAATAAGAATTCAGTTTGACAAGCATGTCTTTCCAAAATATTTCATTAAAGTTAATTCTTTCCACTTATATACCATTATTAGTGTAAACCACAAAGTCTCACAAACTTAGTGAATTTCGGTTTCTATTCATTAAGTGGCATTGGTTAAGTTATCTTTGTTAAAAGCGATGTTTGTCATAGCTATGCGCCTTTAGTCAAGTCACTTTGAGAATATCACTTAATGCTATATCTACTATGAGCTCTGGTACAATAGAGCTTCAACAGAAGCATACTTTGAAAATGCGGCTATATTAACCGTTTCATTCTAGGAAATTCGATTGCTAACCTTTTGAAAATGATTGGTCCAATAGTCAAGTCATGAAGACAATACAATGTAAGTCTTGTGCTCGTATATCTAGTAAACAAGTATGTGTGTGTATAAAAGTGTAGTAGAATAGCACGAATAAACTAAACAAAAACATTTAAATGTATTCTCTCTCTTTCACAAGATTTTTTAAACAATACAGATTAAGATTGCCACCGGGAATCGAACCCAGGTATTTTCTGAAGTCTCTAATATCGCATTCTGACTATCTAAGTTACCAGTAGCTTTTGACAACATGAACTCACAGCTATTATAAATGACCGAGTTTTTTATTACATCTGGTAAGTGGGTCTCAATACCATAGTAACCTTTCACCTCCACATTTGCTGCTTGAAAAAACAAAAGTTCCAAATAATTACTGCATGGTGTTGAGTCTAACAGTAAGTTTTAAGACCTAAGTGCATCTTGTGGCAATTAAAAATGACCCAATACAAAGGGGTAAACAATTAAATCAGTGCTTTTGCGAGTTTAATCGACTCTTTATGTAATAATGTTTGTTTATGTGTTCCCAAGCCGGGAGATGTGTATGTTCTTTACACACAAATGCCAGCAGAATAGACATTTCTGGTTGTCTTCATGTCAGATGTGAACATCATGGCCAGTAAGAAATGTATATGTATGGAGGTGATGTTACCATGGTTACAGACCACAAACCGAATTTGAGCCTAGTCTGTGGGACCAGCAGACTCAATCCGAGACTGTTATTTGCTCTGAAGTTTGCGTGGAGAATGGTTAGGAGAGTAGTAATTCACATTGGGAATGCATATGGTTTATCAAGATTGGAGGACTATGAGGATGATGTTGCTGAAGTTGTTGAAGATAAGAAGAATATGGAAGAAATTCAAGATGCAGTCTTGACCCCTGATTCTGTTGGAGATGGCTCCAATCCAAGGAAGAGGGATGTAGGGTCGAGACCCCTCCCATTATTATTAGCCCTCAGTGTGCATGCACAAGTGGGTTAATCATAATTATCTTGCCTGTTAGTCAGTCTGTCAGTCATGCTCTGATTATAGAGCATGTTTGGGACAATACAGCAAGTTGAGGACCTGATCCCAGCATAGTCTATTGACGTGCACTACACTAAGCGAAGCATCAGAACCATCGTTTATAATTATTCCTCAAAACAGAATTAGAGGTGAATAATTGAAATCAGGTAAGTATTACATAATACATACTCATTTATTTAGTATACAATATCTATTTCACAGATCAATCAGAGTGTGTGGAATGAAATAACTTGAGTACAAGAGTCTTGCTCTCCTGACACAGTCACCTAATGTGCACATATTTGACTACCAATGCAGGGCTACTACTCTAAAAGTTTCCAAAAGAACTAAAAATTCTTTTAGAGACGTTCCAACTGAGGTTCTACTTGGTACACTTACAGCTGATATTTTAGTGATATGAAACTCAATGACGAAACTAGCATTCAGATCACTAAGATTGTCAACAGCTTACGATAGTACTTGTCTAATATAAACTGACATCTGATTACATTACTTGACATACACATTTGCATGTACATTTATTGACACACAAACACACACTTTTCAGCTTTTCCTAATCGACGAAATATTAAATTTAGCGTCAGACAAGTATTGATTAGTTTGTGAGGTGTCTGTTCAACAAAACAAACAATAAGCATATCAACGTTACTAAGACTGTTGTGTATATAAAAACATATACAGACTTCTCAAAAAAATATTTTCTAGTTGAACAGGCCTAGGCTAGGGGACTAGTTTTCTAATCCTCCTGGGTATCTCAACCACAAAGATAACTGGTAAAGTAAATATTATGTTTAAATCAGAATTCACCACCAAAAAGAAAAAAGATGTGATACGTACATATTCTGGAATTACCAAGTTGAGGCAGAGGAACTTTTCTTGGAAGACTAACAGAGTATTGACCACAAGGTTTGTGGATGGAGGTATCCTGATATTGCTGAACAGCAGAAAGTTCATCAGGGGTAAGATAACCTTCTTCCTCAGGGACTTTATCAAGAGACCATGCATTCCATAATCTGGTCAGCAGATATGGTTAACAGAAATTGTAAAGGCAGTGACCACCTGAGGTTTGAAGGAAGGAAGAGAGCCTGCTACAGTCAATCCAAAGATAGTGTGGACAAAGTGTTAATCCCTTTGGGAAGAGTAGTAGTCTGGACCATTGTAGCAGTGATTGGCATGTCCACATCCAAGTATGATCTCAACATCTTGCGGTCATTCACCTCCCATCTGAGCTTCTTGAAGTCTATACCACCTCGATTGACAATCATGGATAATCAACAACATGGCAACTCAGGCCATTACAGAGGAAGACTCAAGGTCATTAGCAGAAGATAGTTCTATGTTAGTCACGAAGCGACCGAGAAGAATACCAGATCCAAGGCCCTCTATGTTAAGCTGAAAAGGAGTTAGCTTAGCTCCTAGACTATGAGCAGGACATCGAGAAATAAGTGACACCTGAGCACCTTCAACAAAGAAAATCTTGGCGGTTGTAGATTTTCTGTCAGTACGAACATCTTTTCATTCATGCATCAGGCCATGATAATACATTTGTTAATATAACCTGTTATTTTGTTATGGTAAGTTTTAATTCATCAGGCTATGATATTACGTTAACATCACTTTATTAACATCACCTGTTATCTCAACAGTGTGAACCAAAAAAATTAACAAGTATAACTAAAAATATCTTGGAAAAAACAACATCAAAAATTGTGATCCCTAAGAAATTAAAGGAACAGCTTCAAGTCCTATTCAGGCTAAACCAATAATAGCTAATTAGTGATAGCATGAAATTTGAATGCATATTTAGAAACTGAAGACATATGTCGGGTTGCATAACTGTCAACCTGCTATATAGATTAAAAGAGACAACTTGGATAAAAATAAGCTTGATACTATTAAAAAAGTGACAATTCTCCCTATCACCAATGACTGAAAGGTCATGATCAGCTAGCAGACTGACAAATCTTTTCTTAGCTGTTAATATTAAATCCCCATGTAAAAGACCTTAGCGTCACGCGTCAAACGAATTAGGTATATTCTACACAGTTGCAACTCAATAGTAAAAGAGAAAAGTTGTGATATAAGAAAATGTAGCTTGATGGATTCAATTCTATATTTATACTAACTGTAATGTTGAATGTTCAGATTGATATGTTCAGCCAGCCAGCAATTGTTGTTGTTGAAATAACACTAATTAGCTAAGTATATATTCTTATGTAGCCAATGGGTGAAGAACCATCACAAATTTCTGAAGTGATGACCAATAGTGAATGTTTGTCTCTGTCAATTCAGTCCTCTTTTGTGGTTCAACTTTAAAGCAAACTCAACTTAAAATTTCATCAGGCCAGTTGAGCATTGTGAAGCAAAATGTGAGTATGTTTTCATGACCTTTTTTTTTGTTTTTGGAAATGGGCTTATTAGAGGGTAAGTAATTTTGTCTTTAAAAAATTAATTACATTATTTTTTGAACATACTTTTTACAATATTAATTAGGCTCTGTGAAATGTTTTTTGTACTGGTCAGAATGACATCACAACAGAGAGTTTTCAAAGTAATATATCTTAACCTGTCTATAATACATGTCAATTGACACTCTTTGTTGCAGTGAGCAAAGCCTGGAAGATTAGCTATTTCTGTTAAAAAATTATTAAACAGTTTTTACCGTGCCAGCTCAACCTAGACCTAAAACAATTTATATGTATTTGATTCTTATCTTATATTCCACAATGATTTCATAGGCAATATCAGGTTAAAATACCAGTAATTTAAATGATCAAACTTAATTTTATGATGTTTGACATTATAATTAATGTGCTGTTAAATTCCTAGAGTATATCTATTTTGTCTCTGGAAAGAGCAACTTCCCTCATTAGAAAGTGATAAACAATTAGAAGAAAACAAAATAAGGGAACTAGCTACAATATACAAAAAGGAAACTGTGAGACCACTGAATGATTACCAAAGGAGAGTGAATGAGATAGCTCAAGAAAAATGCATAAAAAATCCCTTAATGTTATGCAGTCGGAAAAATGGCTTGTGCCGGAGTGGATGAATCATATGAGTTTAAGAAAGAAAAGAGTCGTTCTAAACAATACAAGCCTATGATTCCTGCACCAAAAAGAAAAAAGACTAACCAAAGCATGAGATTAGTTAGAATGAAAACTCTTGAAGATGTATCAAGAATACTGAAGAGTGCATCTTGTACAAAAAAAAGCGAAGGTAAGTAGCTGATGACAACAAGAATTATCACCGAGTGGTGATTGTTGATTGTCTATAGCCATTGGTAGTCAGAATGCGGTAGTATTAATACTAAGGAAGCTTTTACAACTTGAGGGAAGCCGAGGTAAGTACGTAATTCCATATTGGTTAGCTAAATATGCAAAAATAACTCTGGCCTTTCTTTTTTGTAGCGTCAACAGTGACTAGTAAACTCAAATAGTCAGAATGGCTCAAATTTGGTACTACAAAAGTTACCACTGCTCAAGAAAAATAAGGTAAGAAAGTAATTTTGTATTGTGTGCTAAAATTGATTGTCTTTTGTTTTTTGCAGCTGAGAGCTTGTTGTCAAGAATTCGAGGTAATTCAGATAGTCAAAATAACTTAAATTTGATACTACAGAAGGTATCAATAGGAAATTGAGGAAAGTAGTAATTCCATATTTGTTGGCTAATAATAACACTGGTTTATTTTTTAGTTACTGGTAATTGAGATTATCAGAATGGTTGATGTTTGATCCTACAAAAGATACCATTAATTAGGTAAGAGAGTGATTTTGTATTTGTTTGCTAAAATAAAAGGTCATAACTGCTATTATAGTGTTTGCATGAAGTACGCTAAAACATAGTAACATTTTGTTACCTAACTATCAGGCTCGCTCGCCATTTGTGCTCAAGCACACCACTAGTATATGTATGTATGGATGGTATGTATGCCCCTTAAACGCGCGCGCGGGATCCCTTTTTTTCTCCAAAAAACACGGCTTTTTAGGCTTGACTCCAGTTTATTCTGAAACTACAACATTAAGCAAGCCTTACTTTATACTTAAGCTCCAAATTGTGAGAAAATTCCTGCGAAAATGCTTGCTTTTCAAGAAACAAAAAGTTGATTCGACCGGTTACTATGGCATTGAAGACCCTTTTCCAGACTTAATTCAAAACTTCGCCGGGGATACGGAGTGCCGATTGTTGGTTGTCAAGAACCATTGGTAGTCAGAATGCCATAGTATTAATGCTAAGGAAGCCACTACTACTCTTTGATACTACAAAATTTACCATTAATCAACTAAGAGAGTGATTTTGTAATTGTTTGCTGAAATAAAAGGACATAACTGCGATTATAGTGTTTGCATGACTTTGACTATCTGAATTACTGTGAATTCTTGACAACAAGCTCGTAGCTACAATAACAAAAGACCACAAATTTTAGTACACAAATACAAAATTGCTTTCTTATCTCATTTTCTTGAGTGGTAACTTCCGTAGTATTAAATTTGAGCCATTCTGACTGTTTGAATTTACCAGTCACTGTTGACAACAAGCTCTTTAGCTACAAAAAAAAAAGGCTAGAGTTTATTTTGTACGGCTTTTTAGGCTTGATCCCAGTCTTTTTTTGAGAAAACAGTTCCACACGCGCGCGTTTAAGGGGCATACGTACTATCCATACTTACATATTATATACTAGTGATGTGCTTGAGCACAAATGGCGAGCGAGCCTAAAGACTATACTATTTTTATATGAATGATTTTGACTTCTTACACTGAAGCTACTGAAAGTAAGGTCCAGTTTTTAAATTTCGCATACACGGTAAAGGGATTTCAGTGCCATAGTAACAACTCTCTGCAACTGCTTGAATTGAAGGAAAAAAACAACAACAAAACAATACACGTTATTTAAAAGTTTTCTTTGTGATATTCTTTAGCTAAGTAGTGGTTGTAACACACATTGCTTTGTCACAACTGGAGATGCACCTACACAGACTTACCTTTGCGGTATTCTAGTGGACAATGTATTTTCAAGTAAATATTGTTGCGCACAGCTTATAACCACGACAAAGAGCGCATTGACTTACCACCGCCACTAACTCGAATAGAAATGGAAGTCCCTTAACTGCACCCGCAAAAGAATTCAAAATGGTAAACAATTCAATTTCTAGGGTAATACGGGTACTGATCGATAAACCAGAGGATTCTGTTTAGTGCAATTTGGGACGGGTTCAACCACATAACTAACACAAAAACGCGAGGGTCAAAGTATAAAATGACATACGTACGTCCTAGTCTCGCGTAGAGCAGTTTGTTCTTGCTTAGTGTCAGCAAGTAACTAGTGGTGCGCTCGAATAGCGCAAAATAGCGAAGCGAGCGATGCATGTTCCCTGTAATTGCAGCTATAGATACAGTTATTTATTTTGATGTTGTTGATGTTATGTCTGTCTGTTGTTTCATATAGATTCATTGGTGCTTCTATTCTGTACCACTGTATGATGAAGGCTATAAAATTTAGGCTATGTATAATAAAGTTTAAATGTTATACTTTTTGTGGTAAAACAAGAGTAATGAATTATTTTATTATTTATTTTATTAATGTAATTCGTAATTAGCTACATAGTATTGCTTTATATAATAAAGTTTAAATGTTATATTATTTGTGATAATATAAGAATAATGAATTATTTTACCATCAAAGTTATTGGCTGGTGTTTTAGACAGAATATACAGCTATTTAATTAAAAATGTCATACATCATTACAGTTATAGCTGATGTAAACTTTGTGGTTTAATAAAAATAAAGAGTTTGTTTGGGTACTATAACATATTCAGAGGGAGAGCAGAGTATGTTAAATGGATGTAGATCTTAGACTTAGGTTAATTTTTATAGTTTTACATTAAATTTAACCTGTAATTGTGGAGGAATGTTTCCAGGATACATGTTATTTTAGGCTGAATAGAGCTTAGGGATATGTTTATCCTGGCTACATCGACAACATTCCAATGACTTAAATTTGGTGCCTGGAAACTTCTCCATACACGTTATGCAGACTGGGATAGTAATCGATGAGATTTTAGCATGAAAATTACGCATTGCTGTGTGAACTTGAGGATCATCAAATGCTGGAATAATATGGTGCAATGGAACCTGGGGATGTTGTCTTGACCTGTTCCTCCTAACTTGAGACAATCTAGTCTTCCGTTGAAGTGGTGTTTCATCAGCCAATCTCTGCTGTTGGTTAGTTGACAACTGCTCTAATCTAGAGGAATTTTGAAATGAAGATTCATTTGCTGTTCTCAACAGTTGGTTAGTGGACAAACAGTGGAGCCTGTGATCTCTTTCACTATCACTTTCAAACAAATGTGTGACTTGCTGTTTTTGTGACATTAGTTGTAGACGTTGCTCTCTGCATAATGGTTTCCTAAACGAAAATGTCTCGTATTAACTTATTGAAGTATATATTTTATTTTATATTTACCTCTTGCATTCGTTGCTGATAAGCTGAAAGGCTTTGCGGTATCGAAATTGTTTGAGTTATATTTTCTGCAACTTTTTTTGCTGCTTTGGGTGTATATGAGAATGGATGTCCTCTGATAGATGTCTTTTCCTTCCTCTTGCAGTGCAAAAAGTAGTGGGGATATTAGCTTCTTGTTCAGATGGTGTGGCTGCATTTTCAGTGTCTTCAAGAGTAGTTGAGTCTACAGCTGTATAAAGTTGATTGGTACAGTAATCCTCAGGAATAGTCTAATAAATAAATTAGGAACCTTTAATGGCTTTTCAAAAAGAAAGATTCTTTACTTTGCTACCTGCTTCTGTTTCGTTTTAGCTCTCCTCCTCCTTGCCCTGTCTTTTTCATTTCTTATCTCTCTCCTTACTAATTTTTCTTCTGCAGTTTCTAACGCCCTCAAAGCTCTTGACCGAGCCTTTCTAACGTTTTGTCTACTGGGCATCGCTACTTCGTACGGCGGGTAAACAAAACAAAATGTTGCTGAGAAGGTTACCGGGCCCGGGCAAGCGCGTAGGAGAAAGGGTACACACGTACGCCCACGCAAGAACAAAAACAATTTCTAGACCTAAATACTAGTGGTGCGCTCGATTAGCGCAAAATAGCGAAGCGAGCGATGCATGTTCCCTGTAATTGCTGCTATAGATACAGTTATTTATTTTGATGTTGTTAATGTTTTGTCTGTCTGTTGTTTCATATAGATTCATTGGTGCTTCTATTCTATACCACAATATAAGAATAATGAATTATTTTACCAGCAAAGTTATTGGCTGGTGTTTTAGACAGAATATACAGCTATTTAATTAAAAATGTCATACATCATTACAGTTATAGCTGATGTAAACTTTGTGGTTTAATAAAAATAAAGAGTTTGTTTGGGTACACTATAACATATTCAGAGGGAGAGCAGAGTATGTTAAATGGATGTAGATCTTAGACTTAGGTTAATTTTTATAGTTTTACATTAAATTTAACCTGCAATTGTGGAGGAATGTTTCCAGGAATGTTATTTTGAGCTGAATAGAGCGTAGGGATATGTTTATCCTGGCTACAACGACAACATTCCAATGACTTAAATTTCATTTTGGTGCCTGGAAACTTCTCCATACACGTTATGAAGGAATGAATGGATGTCCTCTGATAGATGCCTTTTCCTTCCTCTTGCAGTACAAAAAGTAGTGGGGATATTAGCTTCTTGTTCAGATGGTGTGGCTGCATTTTCAGTGTCTTCAAGAGTAGTTGAGTCTACAGCTGTATAAAGTTGATTGGTACAGTAATCCTCAGGAATAGTCTAATAAATAAATTAGGAACATTTAATGGCTTTTCAAAAAGAAAGATTCTTTACTTTGCTACCTGTTTCTGTTTAGTTTTAGCTCTCCTCCTCCTTGCCCTGTCTTTTTCATTTCTTATCTCTCTCCTTACTATTTTTTCTTCTGGAGTTTCTAATGCCCTCAAAGCTCTTGACCGAGCGTTTCTAACGTTTTGTCTACTGGGCATCGCTACTGCGTACGGCGGGTAAACAAAACAAAATGTTGCTAAGAAGGTTACCCGGCGCGCAATCGCGTGGGAGAAAGGGAACGTTTTGTCTACTGGGCATCGCTACTTCGTACGGCGGGTAAACAAAATGTTGCTAAGAAGGTTACCCGGCCCGCGCAAGCGCGTAGGAGAAAGGGTACACACGTACGCCCACGCAAGAACAAAAACAATTTCTAGACCTAAATATATATATATATCGCGAACTCATTAGAGAGTCAGCTCCGCTCGCTTCGCTCGCTTCGCTGAATTAACTGTGCTTCAATTAGTGTGGGTGTAAATCGTTAAATATTTTCAGGCGCGTGAATTGTTCAGATCAGTAGGCAGAGTTCGTTCTGTTGCCATGAAGAAATGTTACTTGTGCAAAGCTATGCTGGGAAATGCTGCCGGTTAAAAATTAATGGCACTTTGATACTGATTCTTGGCTAGCATTATTCACCTTTACGCATGACAAAGCCTAAGGTACCATGGCACATACAATGGCCTGTGCACAAAGCAACAACTAAGCGAAACTTCCAACTCCAGATAAAAAAAGCTAGGCCAAGTCACTGCTTAAACTAATGGCATCACCTAAAGGAAGAGTTTTGACACGGCTGTTCGGAGAGTTGTGCAGAAATACTACACGCGCAAAAGTTTGAGCAGTCTTACTCCTGAAGATATTACGTCACCTATTGTTTGCGGTCTCCCCAATTAGCGAGGGGAACTGAACAAACTGCTCAATGTCAGTTTACCAGACCCTTTTCCCGCACAGCGATTGGTAAAGGGTCTGGCTATGCGAGACTACGTACGTCCATACATATATACAAATAAACTAGTGATGTGCTTGAGCACAAATGGCGAGCGAGCCTAAAGACTATAATATTCTTATATGAATGATTTTGACTTCTAACACTGAAGCTACTGATAAATTCCAGTTTTTTTATTTCGCATACACGGTAAAGGGATTTCAGTGCCATAGTAACAACTCTCTGCAACTGCTTGAATTGAAGGGGAATAAACAACAACAAAACAATACACGTTATTAGTTATATTCTTTAGCTAAGTAGTGGTTGTAACACACAATGCTTTGACAAAACTGGAAATGCACCTACACAGACTTACCTTCGCAATAGTCTAGTGGACAATGTATTTTCAAGTAAATACTGTTGCGCACGGCTTATAACCATGACAAAGAGCGCATTGACTTACCACTGCCACTAACTCGAATAGAAATGGAAGTCCCTTAAGTTTTCAAGTTTGAACTGCACCCGCAAAAGAATTCAAAACGGTAAACAATTCCATTTCTAGGGTGATACGGGTACTGATCGATAAACCAGAGGATTCTATTTAGTGCAATTTGGGACGGGGTCGACCACATAACTAACACAAAAACGCGAGGGTCAAAGTACAAAATGACATACTTACGTCCAAACATATTATACAAATAAATTTATAAACATCCCCGATTTTCAATTGTGTTACCCCTGTAAGTGTCTCGCTTGCCAATTAATTTATGGTTTGTAACTATAGTCGATAGAGCAAGTTATGTTGTAATAAAATGTTGGATATGCAGGAGTGTCCATTGACTGAAGTCTACACATGCAGAGCTAGAGCACAAGGTGCTAAAATCTGATACATAGTGCTGATTAACTTCTGTATCCTTCATCACGTTCTTGTCAACAATTCTACTACACTTTTGTTGTATTTATAATTAAAAGTGTAGAATTATTTGTGTTTATTGATGAATTTCTTTTGCAGTTTCACTTTTTGTAGTAGTATCCATTCCCAAAATTAATTAAACTGACAATTTGTGTTTCTCGTGTAAGGATCACAGTAATTTGTATTTCACTTTCACATTCTTTATAACCTTGTGTTCTTGTCAAATTAGCAGGAATAATTTGAATTGTGTGCAAGATTATTCAAGTTGTAGTATCACCTTATGTATTATTATTTTCTATCTTAATTTTCAAAACAATTATGCACTATCCTAATTTACTTTTTATATAAATAGGACAAAGTACAGTAATTAAACTGACACAAGAACAAAGCTAACGATTGTACTCATCTTCTGTAGGAAAATATATTTATCTGCTAGAAGTGGATGAGGATATGATGGCATTATAGATTTGGCATAATGATTTTCCCTATTCCACAATTATAGATCGTTTTATGCATGAATAGTATGTAGTTATTATCATTAAAGTATAGTTCTGGTATAAAATTAGTAGCGGTGACTTGCTTTTAAGGAGAAAAATTTCTATGTGTTATAATTTTTTACAAACTTTAACAATTTCTGTCATGTATTGATCTTTTAAATATAACATTTGATCATGAAGTGTACATAATAGTTTAAAGTGGCCTTCCAATACAGTGAGAACAAGACAAGTATCCCAAAACCTTTGTCCACCCAAGTATAAACTATTCTTCAAAGATTGTTAATTGCTATAATGCTAGTCTTCTTTTTTGTGGTAATGTTTTCATAGTATTGAGAGCCTTTTGCTTTTAATATTTCCTAATATCAGTTGTTAGTAAATATTATTGTTTCATAGTCATTATTGTATCTTTTTAAATGGAAATTGAAAATATTTTAGTAAAACTTTGAATACCCAATTTATGCTATGTATGTTGTACAATGAACAGTGATATATCCAATTAATAGTTTATATACTTAAGCTTGTATATATCCTATGTTTTTTTTAATTACAGTGGAGACAATATCAAGATTACAAGACTGTTGTGACAGACTTTATTATTTAATACGATTATTTTTATGGTTTCTGTACTACTAGTAAAAACATTAAAATTAAGTATGACATTTATGCTTTACATATCTTAGTCTGCAACACTAAAGTGGAGTTATGACATAGAACTAATACATTACAGGTTTAAATAATATGTGCAATGGCAGAGCAGAACACATACAAGTGGATAAAATGTTGGTATACCAGAAGATAAAGCAGGACTACACCAGTGTTTATAAATACAGAAGTGAAAGTGAAGTGTTTCCTCTACTTTCTCCTGTATCACGGGCAGAATTAGTTGCAATATGCAATGTCTTTCTATCTTTTGAGTCACATATCTCTGGCAGTTTGATATGGCATCTTGAATCATCACACAGCGGTTGACTGGTAGTGGTGAGGACTTCCCGTTCCTTAGTATAATGAGGTAATGGAGGAGCTTCATTATCTACTTATAGAGTGTAGTAAAAATCATGGTTGCAGGAAGTATTGCTATATAATTTAGTATACCTGATGATGTGTCATCAGTGTTGTTTGGATTGATTAAGTTTTTCAATGTAGGAGCTACCAGACATTTATCTGTCAAGTCTACCTCGTTAATAGTTGAATATTGTGCAGGAGCAGTTTGAAGTAATGTAGGCTGCTAGTAGATGTACAATTATATATTATGGTCAATTATTAGAGAAGCTATTCTAATTTTAAATAGGTAAAACTAATTAAGTTATTCATCTGATTACTTTTACATAATCTTTTGTTGCTTTTTTTTTTACTTTATCACTAACATGACAGAAGCAGTAAATTAGTTTTGACACCTATGAGTTGTCATCATCAGTGAATAGTACAAATAAGTGAAAGAGGCAAGGACAACTCGAACTAAAATGCACAGATATGTGCTAGATGTGGATTTAAAAGCAAATGTCTAGTGGCAAAATAATGGAATATGCTAGCTGCTAGCTATTCTGCTATTGTTTTTGCTTTTTGTTTCTTGATTGGGAAATCATAGACATTTTGATAAGGAGAATATATTAGTTCATCCAATAACAAATTAATTCTTTAGAACAGAATAGTGTAATGAATGAACTTTTGTGTTTCAGTTGCGAATAATTAGGAGAGTACATAAGACTAGTTAACAGCATCGATATGCATTGACATCAAGACTTCCAATCACTTCAGTAGTTGCAGAGCTTGCATAAAGACAGGTCACAACATTAATTGTAACGATATTAAGGTATTATTTGTTTACTAAAAACCAAAAAACAATTTTGTGCATAGAATCCTGGTTACTTAAAATGCTGGATTCAAGAATGAACAGAAATCAGGGCACATTATCATGTGACTAATGATGATAGCTTTATTCAGAAACTAAAAAAAAAAAAGAGAGAAAAACAAGCATGCATTAACAACAAAACTGCTGGACATCTCACAGCCAACTCATTAATTAACAATAGCATATTTTCACATTTTACAGCCAATTATGATGTTAGTTAAAACTTAATCAAACATTTTGAAATCCTGTTTAGGCGTCAACCGAGTTTGAAGTTATAACCAATTTTGCATAAATACATTTTCTTTTGCATCTACCCTCTTGCACAAACATGTTTACTATAGTTTAATTCCCTAGGTGTTTCACTTTGTACTATTTAATAATATTGACATCTGTATTGCTTCAGTTTTTTTGAACTCTATAATTATAGTGAAATGGTTAAAAAAAATATGGTTATTTATTAAACATTATGCAGACATGTAATACCTATTCCTTTTTTGAAGATGCAATTTGGGCGTAGTCCTGTGAAATATAATATTGCTTCTCTGTAGGTCGACGTAGGGATGAATACTGTGTGCCGCAATTCTTTAATTGGGAATAAATTATATATTATTATCTATAATATATGCATTATGCAATAGAAGAAAAAAATTCATCACCATATTAGTACTTTGAGAAAAAACACAAAATTTCATTATTGGCAATGTTTTAGTAACTTCTTTGACATCGATTACCATTTCATACATTTACTTACCAATGACGTTTCATCTCTATTATTTGCACTGGCAACAGTGACCGTGGTATCCTTGTGAGATAACTCTTCGTGTAAGTCTTCATTCTATAAAATGCATTCACTTTACTTAATAAACATATAATTACAATGTGTCATGATTTACCTTTTTTCCAGCTTTTTCTTTTTCTCTTATTTAAAGTAATTACAAATCATTAATACTATCTAATTTTAGATTCTTACCTTTGCATTTTCTTGTTTATACTACTACCTAAAAGAAACAAAAAAAATACTGTAACTACAAGTATTACTTATTATTAAAACTCACATTTCCAAACTATAAATGCTGTAATAAGTGCAATCATTGCAATTAATATTCTAAAAAAGAACACAACTGATGATACAGTAATGTAATGAGAGGATTACTACTTTCAATAATTATTTCTTGTAAAGTTTAGTAATTGTTGGTAGTTGTGTATGTTGTATTTCCAACCTTGTTGTCATCAAAATGTTGCGAAGATGAATTTACTACACTTACATTTCCTGTCAAACATTAAGGTGTCATCATATTATTATTATGTTTTGTTTTACCTTCATTTGAACAATTCATAGTTGCATTCCAACTTCCTTTGGTACATATGACCTGTACAGGTGGCACATCATGTCCTCACAGTAGTTGTATATAGTCCATATTCCATTATCAAATCTATATAGTCTTCTTGTTGTTACGTTGTCACTCATAATGCATGGAGCTGTGGAATTAATTGGAAGGGAATATGAAGTTGTTTTTTTTTAAATAAAGTGCATGATATGCAACCTGACAATAAACTGCTATACCACGTTCTATTGGCAAAAGCTTTAGTGTTCAGTGAGTTGGCATAAAGTTATATATAACTCCATTTGACTGCATAGTATGAATGCAGAAAGGAGTCTGAAAGTGGGCTCTGCAGTGGTTGCATAACTCACTATAATTACCACAAGCAAGTATTAGCTAGCTAAATAATACAGCAAGAATAAGTGTGACAGAAAGCTGAGTATTACTTCCAATCTATTATTGAAGTTATTAGAATAAAGTGATAATAGAATTTCATAGAACTTGGATTTAAAACCAAACTATGTATCTAATACTACATGGGAGCAGACTTCAATGCTGATTTATCAATGCTGATTTATCAATGAAAGATAAACAGCGAATTAGCCAGTAATTAAAAAAAGTTAATAATGAGGACAGAACAGTTAAAAAATATATGAAGAAACCCAGTTTTATTTTACACTCTCTGTGGCTTAAGCAGATAAAAATTTCCAATTTTTACAATAGCAGTTCACACAGACATAATCACAAGTGTAATATCAAAACCACATATATTTTTGAGGGACTGTATTTTGTGAAGATGGATAAAGATATGTATAGATGTCCAATTTTCATACATATTCTCTCTATTCTTTGACTGACCCCAAATAATTATGTAGTACTTCAGCACATTTGGTCCACTTGCATATCTTTATTACAATGATTTAAACATTGCTTAAATTTTATAGTCTATAACATAGTAAGGATTGTGCAAATTGTTAATTAACAACACTGTTTAGTGAGCTATGAATCAGACACTAAAATGACAGGCTATTCAACAACTGATTCAGTAACACATAGTAAGGCTGATATAATATAGTTGTAGTACTAATACAAAGTTGGCTTGAAAGATGTATGTGTCTTTGTGGTCTTTTTCAATGTGTGCTATGATGCAGTCATATATGCTTCATTAGGTGATAATTCAATAGAAGACACTGAGTTCTTCAGCTCTACTTCTTCATAGAAGGGCACAGTTGTAGGTATTACATCATAATCTCCACTAATTGTCTGATTCTTTCTTTTTGTGTTAGCAAACCTTATTCCACTCCAGAATCCTATGAAAAAGAAAAGAAGGAAACATCCTATTATAGTGAATATTACTATTAATATAAACTCTGTTATAGAGAAATCTAAAGGGTGTGAAGAATGTTGAGATTCTGTGGAAACCTAAGTGAACACAAAAAAGTTCTTTATAAAGATAAAATACGAGTATATGTTACCTACAGACATATGGGAACCAACTGGACCTGCAGTATTATAACAGTTTTTAATAGAAAATATATTTCAGCTATTTATCTAACCTTCTGTTCGACTTCTGCATATATTTATTGCATTATTAGTCCACTCTCCATCTGCTCTACATTTCAACTTGTAAAGTGATTTGTTATTTTCTGAACTACACGTAATGATTGCAGTAAATTCTCCAGAAATATTGGAAATGTATTGTACCCTAGTAAACCTATCTTGCAGAAGAGGACACAATCCTAAAACATTAAAATAACAAAGTGAGGTTAATGCACGTGTCTAATAAAAGGCTTACAGCTTTGTATGTGATTACTGTATTATTCTTTATTAGCACAACTCTATTCTATGTTCACTTAATTATTCTAAACAGCTATAAATTGATTGATTACCAATTACAAAAGTTGTATTGATAGTATCTGCACATGATCCACTAGACACAGTAATATTGTACTGTGTGGAGTAGTCCAGAGCTAGTGAGACAGATGTAGTATCAGTTATGACATGAGGTCCATGGAGTGGAGGAGGAGAGACAGTCACTTCATAGAGTGTCCTGTTACTCACATCTACTGGACTCCATGTCACTAGGAAGATATTGTTTTGGTGGGGAGTGAGAATGAGTTCTGTAGGGACTAATTATAGACCATATCAATAATGGTTGCACCGATTAGTGCCAAAAATAACAATACAATTGCTAAATAAGGAGATGCATCGAAAAATGTCCATTTTTTTTGGAATTTGGACATGCTCAGTATGTTAGTACCACTTGAAAGCACATCGCGACTCCGAACAAGCTGCAGAGGTAATCAGGCTAATTATCAACTGACCTGACCTGTTCCTACACCCCTGACTTTGACTTTATCATACTTTAAAAGGAGAATTTAATGTAGAGCTCAAGAGCTAAACTCACTTATTTGTTACTACTCCTATATATGCGGTAACTAAAACAACAACTAGTAATTACATATTGGTTACAAAGTGTAGCTATGCATATTTTTGTGCTCAAGAATACCACCAGACATAAGACATAATTAGTTTTTGGTCCTTAGCATTTGAGATGGTAATAACTCTGCTTCACTTGCCTCTGTATTGAAAGTCCATAAACATATATTTATGACCACACTGAAGTGCAGTTCCATTGAAGTCAACCAGTTCATGAAATGTGAGAGTAACTCTGATACTGTAGTCAGTGATGTTCTTTTCATAAATAATAGTGTAAGACCCTAGTCGTAATCCAATAGATGGAGTTAAGGGATTAAATAATATTGTTATAGAATTTTGATGAGGCCGTATAATCTTTCCATCAACGATATTACTTTCATTGTCACTACAGGCAATGACAGCAGCATCATTGTTACAAAATGGTGTCTTGACCTTAACTGTTTCTAAAGAAAACAATTATTACTGTACTGAATCTTTCAATTTTAATCACAAACTGTTTATACGAGAGCACCTGTGATATTGTCATCATTAATTTGAAATCCTTATAGTTCTATTTAATGTATACGCTGAACTGTGTGAATGGGATTTAGCTTATCAGAGTTTATGATAACATTATTGGGAATAGTTTCAACTTTTCAACTGACAGATAGAGTAAACAATAATTTTGGAAACACTTTGGTACTCATGCTTAAGCACACTTAAGTACAAGTAGGTACAGGTCATAAAGTGCTGAAAATTCTCAAATTCTTTTGGTAAATTGATTTAAAATACACTGTATTTAAGCACTGCCTAATTTTACTAATATTTCTAAGTACTTTTGAAGTAAATGTAACTAGTATCGTAATGCATAATTACTTTGTTCAGCAAGAAGTAATGTGCTACTCCAACTACTAATATGTCATAAGCCTCTTACCAGCTCCATTAAGATATCAGGTGGCCTCCATTTATATACAAGACACTGACAAGTGGAAACAAATTTTATCCATATTTGACAGAAAGAATTAATTGTAATTGACTTCTGAAAGTATTCTTCCCCTGACATAACTTCCAACAAGTCAATGAAATGCATACTGTGTTTAGCTCGGTTAAAAACAACAACTAATCATTTATGTATACTGTAATTGGTACTTAAGTACAAGACCAATGTATGCGTACTTTTCAAGTAGCCATCACAAATTTGAGGTATTTGTAGTGATACTCAACAACCACAAATTTATAAGTACTCATAGAGTACACAAATACTTTTCAAAGTATTTCACCTTATGTTTGCTTTTAACAATGGCTGCTATAACTTAAAAAATTGTTGTTATTACAATTGTTTCATCTGGGAATAACTGAAACATTGTAGTGAGTGACATCACTACAAGATGAGTGTGTTAAAAATTCTATAACTAAACATTAACTCATTGCTCAAAAGTTTAAAAATATTGCTCTCATAATAGTGCTTGAAAGCTAGGTGGTCAAATAAAAGTTTGTTGTAGCATGTTTAAGTGCAAATAATAATAATACTTAGACACATTTTTGTTACTAACCTAGAGTAATATTTGATAATGGATGATAGAAACTGTTATTTTCAACTTGATAAGAAAGATGTATAATGTAATCACTGAAATAAATTGAACTACTCCGATTGATATATTATGTTGTAATGTTTTCAATAAACATTATCTCTGATGTAACATTTGCAGATGTCACTTCCAAGTGATATCTTATGTTTTTGCAAGGTGAAGTGAGTTGTACAAGTCTATTATGTGATACTTGTAGAATAGGCTGAGGATCTTTAAATATTATTACAAAAACAAACACATTACATCTATCATGGTGTTTAATTTGATTGTTATAATTACTAATCTTACGTGTCATGATCAATTGAATAGACTCTCCATTACATCCTATAGTGGATCCAATCAAAGGAATAGGAGTAGGTATTGTTAACTGCACAGCAATGAATGATTCATTTTTGTAGACAATTTGGAATACCAGTTCCACAGATTTAATTACAAATGTGAGTTCATTAACTTCGTTGTGTATGCTATAGCTATTAAAATATGTTGGAAATCCAATACCAGGCTGTATCTCCCAGTTGATAAAATTACCAGAACATGTAAAAACTGCTGGTTTATTTGGGCAGTTGACACTGCTGACTTGAACTAGTCCTCCTACAATTTGAAATCATTAAAAAATATAATTGCAATTCTTAGTTGTAACTTACCAAATACAGATAAGAATTGGTGACAAAGAATGTAATAGACTACATGTGCCATAATTTATGACACCCTCCTTTAAACCTGTTAATATGATCTCTTACTAAATAGCTATTGTAACAAGGAAGGAAGTTGTATGTACTTCCTGTCTCCATTTCAGTACTACTTTAAAGAAGGTGAACCTTTTTAGAAGTAACATGTGAATTAGTAAATGAACACAAATAGATATAATGGGGCATTAGGTTATGTTAAATCATTTTACTGTCTCATTGTTTGAAATCATATCTGCCAGTCAAGTTGTATCAAATATTTAAGGCATGTAATATTATATATATAAATATTTATGTATTATGCATTATATAATTTGTACTGGATATCTTCACAATGTTATTTTTAGATATGTGACCCTTAAGATACATGTAAGTCATGTTAATACACAGCATTACCTCACCAAAGCTGTACTATTGTATTGCACCAGCTTATTACCATTTTGATAACCACTAGTAGTTATAGCAACCAGCCAAACATACAATTTTATGTGTTTTTAATACTACTTTCCTCTAGTGAAGCCTACCCAATTGAAGACCCTTTTCCAGACTTAATTTCAAAACTTCGCCGTTTTAGGGGGGATACGGAGCTATATGAGGTATATATAGTTGTATTTACACAGCTATTTGGGTCCATAAGCATTCTGCTTCTCACTTTTATTAGGCCAAAACTATTATGTTCACTTATGTGAACAAGAGCCACAGAGTACCTCATCAGGTTAGTTAAAGTTAAATTATGCATAATTCTTTTTAATATTATGGAATAATTGTTTGTTATAGTTTCTGTTTTGAGTCCAGAAAGCTGGAAACTTGATGAAGAGCTGAAGAAGAAATTTGATTGTATGTTAATTCCTAATTTCACTACTGTATTGCAAATACTGATGTTTTCATTTATTGCAGCAAAGAAAATAGAAGTAAATGACACTAAAGGTAAGGAATTTAGTAATAAATAATCTAAATTATATGCAATAACAAAAATGAATAGTGAGACTACTTGATTAAGTACCACAATACTTTGATTAAAGTTAGAAGCCATCAGTCTGAGTTTGAGCTCAACTTGGATGGATGAAGGAGGACTGGTATGAAGTGGGTTAGATCAAATTCCTCAATGAACCTTGCTTCAACCACACAGATAGCTTATAGCTAGAATTTTAAGAACCCCTTATTCATTATATAAAACAACATATTTTCTCCCTCCAGCATCACCTTTGTCATCATCAGCCTCACCCTTGCCATCTTCAGTCCCACCCCTACCATCTTCAGCCCCACCCCTGCCATCTTCAGTCCCACCCCTGCCATCTTCAGCACCATCCTTACTGCATCCACCCTCACCTTCGTCTTCATTACAGCAAGAATCATCCATGACATCACCCAAAAAACAAAAGCTAGCTAATATGGACAGTACTGTGCATTCCGACATTATTGAGGTTGAAGAATATGTTGTGAAGACAAACCAGAATTTTCAATATTGGCTTCCTGACCTTAAGCTGACAGAAGCAGACAAGAAATTGTTGCTTAATCCATTAGGTTGGCTAAATGACAATATTATCAATGCTGCTCAACAGCTGCTGAAGCAAAGTTGTCCTGAAATGTCAGGCTTCCAAGATGTGACATGTGGAGTGGCTTTGTCATTTAATGTGGAGCACGATGAGTTTGTACAAATTTTGAACAATTGCAATGGTCACTGGCTAACAGTGACTACCCAATAGTGTCAGTCTATGATAGCGTATATCGCTCCGCAGGAAAACATGTAAAAAGCCAGGTAGCTTCTTTGCTTTACAGTAATGCTCCTAAAATTCGTCTAAATTTCATGGATTCACAAGTTCAGGCAGGGGGAAAGATCCAGGAAAATTTTTTTATGATCTAAAGAAAATGAGGAGTCATTTGTATCGATGTCTTGAAGAAGGAAAGATGGCACTCTTTCCATTAAAGAAAGAGAGACGTGCCCTTTCTAAAATAGTTGCTGTTGACTTCATTGAAGTGCACTGTATTTGCCGACTTCCAGAGGGAATTCATTCATTAGAGGAATGGGGGAGGTGCACCAAGTGTTTAACATGGTATCACACCAATCAGTGTTTAAGAGTTTCAAAGGCTGATCTGCAAGGAAAGTGGCTTTGCCCAAACTGTAGTGTTTGTGCTTAATTATGTGTTCTACAACATATTTTTTGTGGCTGTAGACATTATTGTCAAAATGAGGGGGGCTTCAGCCCCCCTCATTTTGACAATATATAATAAATGTTAGGTAGAATACTTGCATTCATAAAATGTCTAATTGGCTTAGATTAGCAAATCTTAAAGTTTAATATGATTAAATAAAACTATCTACCATGAATAAGCAATTCATACTGCACAATGTAGCTATTTTTTTGAAAAGTCTTGTATTTTTCCTGCCAATAGCTAATAATAATAATCCCTTATATCTTCTACTATCCAATTTGTTTTTTGGATGTATTCTCTAATATTGTTACTTTTAAAGGTAGTCTGCGTGAAACAAATTTGAGCCACTTTCAAGAATCTGGGTTACTATTGCAAGTACAGGGGCTGCTATTTCTGCACAATGAAAATACTTGGAGCTCTGATATTTTGCATAGTGCCAATATAGATATTAACAATGATTGATGGGGTTTGTGGATTAACATTGTATTTTTCAAACTATCTTCGATTGAATAATTTTTACAAATAATTTGAAAATTTAAATGCTAATTGACAAACCACACATCAAACATTATTTAGAAAAAAAGCTTTATGTAAAAATGTTAGAGGTCCAAGCATTTTAATTATGCATCAAAATAGTGATTCTTGTACTGACAATAGTGATCTCGTTTCTTGAAAGTGGTTTGCAGATACTTTTCCAAAGTGTATGTGAGAGTGGTCCTCACTTGCACATTTTTAATGGCTATGGTGTTTTTTTACCTCTGGGCGAACTTGTCATTACAGAGATATTTGCAAAAATGTGATTTTAAGTAAATAATATGGGCAGATGTGTCCCAGCATCCTAAGTCCCCTTTACCTACAATACTTACAAGTCACATATTGAACAGCTTATTTTGATATAGCTAGCTAGCTATTAGGTTCCTCATTGATATTCACACAAGGATGGCTACATAGTGTTGCTTTGGTTAACTAATACTAAAATTAATTTTAGTTAGGTTATTAGCTACTTAACTAACTAAACTAAACTTCATGGGTACTATAATAACCAAAGCTAAAACTAATTATTCATACATGTTGGCTATCACACTGATACATATTGACTCAAGGAAGTCTACAAATAAATAGTAAAAACAAAAACTTCGCTGCCAAGCATGCTAGCTAAATCATGCATATGACATCAATCATTTGGAATGGTGAGTAGCCGTTTGAAATTGGGAGGTAGGCATCAATCCAATAGACACCTTGCAGTGGGCGGAGTTTCGTACGTTGTCGACCATCTTGGAGTACAACGGTAATATGGCTTCTAATGCTATAGTATGGTTTCTAATGCTATCAATAGTCTTAGACATTTACAAGCGCCTGCTCGTTCATTACGGTTGCTACCCGACTACAGGGATACTCTAACGGATCACAACTCGAGGCAAAGATACCAGGAAAAGTTGAAACTTATAAATGATATTGTTCCCTATGAAACACTACGAGAAGACTGGACCGATGATGTGGATCTCTGGCCTTGTACTAGCTACATAAATGTTGGTATGTACTTACTTTTTTCACCGAGTCCTTATACTCAAGAGGACCTGGAAAACTACAAGAGCTTGGAGTGTTACCAAAGATTCATAGCTGGTTGGGTAAGAGATGTTCTAGTTAAGCCAGTTGCAGACAAGAGGATTGTGGTGGCCAAGGTTAGTAATTATTTTAGCATAAATATTTAGTGAATAATTCGTCCATACATGCAGGTAAACCATTCACAAAAATTACGAGAGAAGCCATTGATACCATGGATTGTATGTGAATCGAGTGGCAAAGTTTTATCCGGCCATTGCAATTGCATGGCTGGACTTGGAGAAAGTTGTAGCCATGTTGCATCTCTTTTATGGGCTGTGGAAGCGGGTGTGAAGCTAAGAGACTCAATGACTGTCACTCAAAAGAAGGCCGACTGGGTTTTGCCACCAAGTGTGAAGGATGTGCCTTATTCCCCTGTCATGGGTATCAAGTTTAAGGGTAACAGTACATCATTGAAAGGGTGGAAAGCATTTCGGACACCTTCACCTGTAGTAGAGCAAGGACACTCGCGTAGTCCTTCACCGGCTACATCACGTTCACCATCTCCTTCTCCATCAGCAAAAAAAGTTAAAGGTCCTACAACAGAAGAAGTGAATGGGTTGTACTCGAGGCTTTCGAAGTGTAAAAGTAAGCCTTCTATTCTCTCGCTAATCCCAAATTATTCGTCTTCATACTTACCAAAATCACTGCACCCAGATTTACCCCCTGTACTTCCTACTTCATTGTTTGACAGTGACAAGTTAAAGATGAATTATTTTGAACTCTTAAAAGTGTCAGCAGACACTGAGATTAACGTGTCTCCTGAACAGTGCATAGCTGCACGATTGAATAAATAAATAATAAGAACAACAACGAGGAGAAATTTTTCAAGGCCGAGTATGAGGACAGCCCAATATGCATGTTTTGGTTTACTGGTGAGCATTCATTAAAATGCGAGGTTTGGTAAAGTGATAATCACACGATTGCACACTTGCGGAGTTAGAATTGGTCTTGTCTTCTTTATCAGGTGAGTGGGTGGGTTGGAAGTAGTAGATTTTATTTTTCAACGGAAGTGATGCGTAGGTAGGCCTCTTGTGAGCAGATTATGCCCTACAATGTAATGATTCTTATGAGTATTGATTTAAAGAAGTTTTATGTGCTTATTTATATACATAGCTACTCAAGTACAATTGAATAAAATGTCTAAGAATTTGGTCAAAACTTCACATTGTGACTCTTCACTCTTTGTAATGGCTGCATACTGTTGACTTATACTTGTGTTTTAATTTTAGGAGTGTTGTGGGACAAATAGGAGATAGTTAATAGGTCTAGAAGATTACAAATGTTCGTGGACACAGAATTGTTAAAATTTCACTGAACCCGGTTCTTGCCTAATTTGCTCCTTTTTCTCTTCCTACTCCATTTCCCATGTAGAGGATGCCACAAGCTTATTTTCATAATACATTATTGGTTACTGGATTAATCCAATTATGGGTAAGTACAGTTTTTCCTCACAGGTTGTATGCAAATGGTAGTTTTAATTTTGTCTCATACTTGTACTTTTTTCCATGCTTTTGGATACTTTGAAGTTTTCCTTGGTGTCATGCTGTCTGGACCATGCAGAAACACTAAGAGGCTATAGAGCGTGCTGTCACAGAAGTGAAATGAAATCATAAATTCTGTGGTTTTGCTGTGATTTCAAATTATTATTACATATTATTATTGCATATAGAATTTTTCGCCGGGAGTTTAAAGCACTCTAGTGTGTACCATGCATGTCAGTACTTTGCCATACCAGAGTTTAGTCTGGCATAGCCAGACCCTTTACCTAACCTCTATGCGCAGAGAAAGACATGCACCTTAGCTAGTCCAGAGCCAACAATTTGGGATGTGGTTAGTTAAAATTTATTGGTAGGCTCCTAGGCAGCCTTTATTCAGTGTAATGAGTGGGTATCTTACCACGTGTACATAACAAAACCAAAGCCCCCCCCCCCCCACTCTGGGCCGAGTGTGGCTCAATCAATGGGTATATACCCATTGATTGGGTATATACCCATTGATTGAGCCACACTACTTTGATGCATGGGCCTATAGGAAAGTGTAGGTTTCATGTAGATCAGTTTTTGGCCATACTGCAGAGTTGTATAATTTTATTCCTCATAAAATTATTTTGGCAATGTTGCTACAACTTCCAAAATTCTGAGGACATAAATATTAGGGAGGGAAGAACACTTAGGATTGTGGTGATGGGATGACGTCACATGTTAGTGTGCATGATTAAGGAACATTGTAGGCTAAATCCTGATGATATGTGTTGTGATCTTGTATTATTATTATTAACCCTCAGCGCGCATGCGCAACAGGGTATAGTAGTTGTCCTGTCTGTTTATCTGTCTGTCATGCTCTGATTTTGGAGATTACTGACAATTAACAGTTGATTTAGGTATGAACTTACTCAAGACTAAGATTTAAGACCTCTTCTTTCAACTCTGCATAGGTACCTAGCATAACATCACATTCACGTAAGCAAATAATTTCTTGCAGCCAGCGGTGTAGTTCACTTTATGCTCAGGGAAGTTAATTGAGTTGGAAGAAGTGAAGTTTCGCGTTGAAAATGTATACCGGTGAGTGTTTCTGGCCTGTTTAGCTTCTCTTATGAAGACAGGTTTCGATGTACCATTTTCATTGCTCGAGCTATTTTGATGCCTCATTACAATAGCAAACAGATTGCTTGGAATGAGATTATAATATTGTAATAGCTAGGTAGTGTTCAATAGTGCTGGTGCTTCATTGCTATTATTATAGTGCAATTTGTTCATTGGCTCACCTCTAGCCCACAGTTCCAATCACTTACCTCAAACCACAATGGTGATGCAATCATAATGTCCACTCACCTCTAGTCTGATTGATTACCATTCTTGTTAGTTGTAGTATTGATTCTTGTAAAATATGAAACTGAGTGTGAATGGGGAATCTAGCTTAGCTATTGCGCGAATACTTTTAATAAATTGGGTGTATTATAGAAATAGAAGGCTTTATATTTACAGTAGAACCTCTCTTATCCGGGCACATTAGTTTCAAGGGGTGCCCGTATCTCAGATTTGCCCATATCTCAGAATGCATTCAAAATAGTGCTGCCAGCTGAACTGCCTATCCAAAAGCAGCTGTCAAATTTGCTAGTTGGGATACTTTACTTAACCACAAGATACATAGCAGCTGCCCGGTAGGGGGAGGTGCCCGTAACTTGGGAGTCCGGATAAGGGAGGTTCTACTATATAGTGTTATAGTAATTTTAGAAACTGGGTATGACTGATTGACCGATCTAATCCTTGTTGCAATCTTTTTGAGTAGTCCAAAAGTTCATGTTCATTTAAGTTGGGCTTAGAATGGAGTATTTAAAGAATGCATTAATTTTATACTTGTTAATTTGGTACTCGTTATGTTGTCAATGTATCCAGCTGTGCCTTAAACGTGAAGTGTTCCAAATACAACTTGGCACAATGTGTAAGCTTAACACCACACAGAGTGTTATATAAAATACTTTACCTGGTGTTATAGCACCTGGAATAGGAACCACACCCATGTGGACTATGTGTGTGTGTATGTGGGGGGGGGGCAGGAAATGGAGAGAGAGATATGGAAAATTGTGCCAGCTAGGCATACAATCATTGACACATTTTGACACTCACAAAGTCTGATCAAACTGAGACTCAAGATGCATTGTTGTGTACTAAATTGTCCACTCTCTTGCTTGGGACATTTTTCCCCATGTCACCCATGGAGTGAGTTCCCCCCACCCCCCACCTGGATCATGTATGAAGCATGCAGTACATAATAAATTTATTTCATTTTTACATCTTTATCATTTGTGTGATTAGCCATATTCACACTTATGCCTGGCACTTGTAAATACTAAGCCAACTGACTTACAAGCCAACTGACTTACAAGCCAACTGACTTATAGTATTTTCCTGCATCAAATTAACAATTTATTTATTAAAAATCAACATGTAGGTGATTTAATTACTCTGCCATGCAACCCCAACCCCTATAGAAAAACAAAAAAAGCATTATACAAAAAAAGTTAACTGTATATTCAATGTGCATTAATTACAGTTTCAATGAACCATACAAACAAACATATATACATACAAAACCAGGCAGCTTACTACACAACTTCAGCTGAAAGAGATGCAATGATAAAAGCTAATATCTGAGGGGTTGGCAGGTTGACCAAAAGCAGACAAAGTTAGAGCTAATTAAATAACAAATTATTGAGTGTCAAGGTATTGTTTTAGATATTTTTGTAATTGATTTCTCCATGGTTCCCTAACTGTTTAATGACTCAAACATTAAATGTCAAGTAATTAATAACGTGAGTAATTTTAGTAGGCAGGCAGTTCTTAAGAGGCACAAGTGTTAGGAGGATAGAATGAAACCAATTCATCTACAGAAGGTGCAGTACAATGCAAGGAATGGGACCGATGGTTCAGGAACAGCGACGACATAGCAGTACACAATGCAGACCAGTTCTTACACAGTTGTAAGATGTGACTCATCCTCAGTGCCCTTTCTTTACATTGGGAGGGCCACATGACCACTTTGAATGGCAGTGGGTGTGTGTATGTGTGTGTAAGTTTCTGTGTGCGTATGTGTGTATGTGTATGTGTGCATGTATGTGTGTGTGTGTGTTTGTGTATGTGTGTATGTGTGTGTGTGTGTGTGTGGTGCAAGAGGAGGAGCCAAGCTAAAAAGATCACCAGTCAATTTCACATCTATTGGCCAGTTGGCCAACCACAGGAGACCAGTACCACCACCTTAAAGGCACTCACCCAACATGCACCAGCTAGCTAGAGGTGAAGTATTTCCCACAGCAGAAGGAAATTAATCACATTAATCAGTAAGCACCAGAATACAAACAAAAATTGCAAATTTTCTAGTCAATACCAACCAGTAAAAGGGAGTGAGAGGAAAACCTACATACTACAGTATTCAAAATAATTAATCACTGCTGTTATATTAAATGACTACAACTTTTTGAGCTTTCAAAACATACAAACTGATGAGCAATTGATAACAGAGTTGTCATTATTCATGTGCTATGAGCCAATCTATATGTGACGTCAATAACAAACTTCAAAGCATCCTTAAAAGTAGTTTCACTTCCATTGCTTACTTCACAGAACAAAGACATGAATGAATAGCTTGAGCAGAAGGTCTCGTATCTAATACCTTGCTTTACATCATTACTTTCCAAAGGGTTCCAAATGAGCATGGTTCAGATTACACCACCTTGAGACTGATACCACTGCACAGCAGATCTTGCAGAAGGCAGCAACTGAGGATTAATCTTTTTGGCCCTGTGGTCCAAATTCATAACCACATTTGGAATTCCCCTCTTCATAGCGCTCTTCCTACCACCTACCATGAAAAAATAAATTGTGATCTTATACTAGTATGAATAAACCAGTTGCTGTCATTCTTTTCCCAACAACAACAACAATAACAACTGGTTTTTATACACGCCATTGCTCTCCATTTACATCAAAATTAATGAATTAATTAACAATAAACATACATGTTTATTTCAATTTTCAGCTAGGGTGGAGGGATTCATTAGATACTTACAGAAGCTCAGAATGCAGTGGCTTTTCACTTGTTCAATAACACTTGTGGATTATGAACCAAAATTATTCCTATGATTTTATTATTCCTAATTAGTGTTGCTAATAGTTTTTTGTGGCTATGTGTGTGTGTGTGTTTGTGTGCGAACAAATAGAATGGTCTGTAATGTGGTGTGACTATCAGCTATAACTTGTGGTAGTTTACTTGGTTATGGTGTGCAACTACACAAACTGCCACTAGGTAAACTGATAAACATGCATTATGTGCAATTATCATGACCTCATGCATGTACTTGATATTGGATGAGCATTCCAGGATGCTACAAAGAGAGAAGTTCCCACATTAGCTACTTGTAGTAACAGCCATGAACAACAGTATTGATGAAGTGGATCGTCTAAGAATATTTCTTCATTTTGCACCATCCTTGCAAGAATTTCTTTAATAGGGTAGTTTATTCTTCTATTGACTTCTACCCATACCCTTTCAATGGTATGATTCTGTAACAATAGTACTCTATCACACAAACATTTCCCAACCTGTTTAGAAGATGTGTGTAAATGAGGAAGTTTTCTTGTACAGTAGCTATGACAAGATGGCTTCTCATTGACAAACAGAGACAGGTACCACTCCTTTCCTTTATCCACTCGAAGTTGGTCCCATAAACCATATGTGAGGATAATTTCTTTGAATGTGCAAGACAGAGAATAATGATGGTAAATTCACTTAACATGGATAAAAAGTAATCAGTTTAAAAAAACACACATAAGTAGTATTGTGTGCATGTATGCATTTATATATGCAAGTACGTATATATAGTATATGTTTGTAGTATATAGAATACCTTTATGTACGTATGCACATATGCATGTATTATACCTATGCACATGTTGGATAGTGTGTAAGACATGGCCACACTGGCCACAACATTCTGATGCTCCGACTACCTCATTGTTAGACTTACACAACAAGCTTTGTCAGCTAATTTCTAATACACCTGGACTCAGTACAAGCTATATGTATTTGTCGAATAAAAAAATAAACACTGTTAATAAATAATATGTAAAATTCTTAAATGAGCAAGATGGTGACAGAAAAACTTGAACAAGAGCTTTGGGTGATGGATTGGTCATTCACTAACTTAAGCACAACCAAAAAATCACAGCAAAGTATTAATAATTTGATAATAATAAAAGTAAGTGAACATAAAGAGGACATTAAAGATTAAACACAGTCAACCAATACTTTCACACATCCTACACACACTGTTGTCATTATTGTTGTAGGAATGTTAGAATATGTACACTATTTCCAAGTACTGAGACAGCCTCATAGAAGGCATGCGGTAAAACTAGACATCTTTACAAACAGAAACCATATAATGATCGTGTTAAGAACTTTACACATTTTTAGGTGTAGAAAGAACTAAACACTGCAAGATATTTTGCTCATCAGGCTTTATTTTCACTCCCCTCTGGCTCCATAAATTGGTAGAAGTGCTGTGTAGTCTATTGCTGGAACTGATCATGAATCAAACAAGATTTTAATATCAAGTTGCAACTATTTTTATGATGCTAAGTTGACCAATGTTGTAATGAACAGCCAGTGTTTATAAGAAACATTGAATGCATGCAAGTAACTATTTACCACAGTGAAATAATTAGCTTGCTCGTGAAATGTTTCAGCCACATAACTCTGACTCATGTAATAAGATATCATATATAAATGTATTAGCTACTAATGACAATGGAGTAGATAAACAGCTATATAGTCAGAAATAGCCATATTGATAATAGCTACTGAACCTAGAAAATGGATCAAATTAAGTACAACAAACAAAAAGTCATTCTCATGCATAAAATATATATTTCTCCCATGTTAAATAACTATAGCAGAAAACCACGAACAAAATTTCAATCACTTTAGTGAAATACAATAAATAGCTATAATTTTTTTCAATACATACCCCTAGATAGCCACATATTGTAATTCACATTGTATCTATTATACGTATGGAGTCATATTTTTTTTCCTCAAAACTTGAAATAGGCAGGTATATAACTACATAAGAATGTCTGCATTGAGAACAATTGTTTTCAGTTCAGTTAGAAGTCTAAGGTTGCTTGCTTAAAGGTGATAAACAATAAATTATTTAATTACTGATGGCAATTGTAAAGTAGGTGGTAAAGGGTTTTCAACACAGGTAAACTAAACAAAAGCATTAGGTAATGGTCATCAATTCTCAATTTTTCAATTATTAAAGGTTTAAAATAATAGAAAAAGTGATAAAAAATGAGTAAATAAAATAGGTGACTTTGTAATAAGTTTATAAGTATTCATTTTATTGATTTTTCAGTGGCCCAAATGTTCACTCACCGTTAAAGTACACCATAATTATATATATATCACTTGTGAAACACACACTTTTGGTAGCAGATCTGAGAGGTCATTGTTTGTTCATTGACCAAATCACTTGATAATACTATATTAAAGACTTGGGAGAACTGATTTATTTTGATGTATCAAAACTATCTACACTTACCTATTATCTGATTTGGGATTTCAAGTGCTTAAAACAGAGTACTTTTGGGAACTACAATACAAAGTTATTACTTTACTTATTATTGTAAACAGAATGTGTTTGAATAACGAGACTTACATGTATACAATCTTATTGATGTTTCATTATGATGGATATATGAATTTATTTCAAGAAAACTCACTCCTTATAATCTGACTCTATCAGCTATCAATTTGTATTTTTGAAGATGCAACAAAAAGAATTAAGCTTCAATTTATTAATTAATTTAATATCTTGATTTCCAATATAATGACAATAACCGGTTATACAAACAATTATTTTTATAAACTATAAGTTAACTTTTTTCTTTTCCAAACCTGCCATTATTATGTTAGCTATATTATTAACGTTTTGTGGATAAGTAAAACAATTTTGAATTTGGTATCTATAAATAATTTGGTATACTGTGAATAAATAGCAAGTGTTCATCCATAGCAAGTAAAAATATCATAGGTCATTATTGAAAAGTGGATAAATGTTGACATCATTGCATAAATCAAGATTTCACAAATCAAGTGGCATTTATTGACATTACCAGTTCCGATGTAATTTAATTTCAAAGCAATTACAGCCAGAAACTGCAATATTATTATTCAGCTATTACTTATTACTTGGACTATTGAAAGTCTAAAATTTGATATGACTCTGTTTTTAATATAAAAACAAGGTTCACCAAATCATTTTGAGAAGTATTGTGTTCCTTTTGTACAAATGTAGTGCATGAATTGAACGTTAATTGCTATAATTATAAAAATAAATATCTTACATTTATATAAAGTGATTAAAAAAATTCTATATTTGTTTTTTTGATTCAGACAAAAATGAGACAGCAAATTAGCTTACTGTTAATATCAAACAAAGAAAAATAACTGAAATTCAAATCATTGCAGATTTAATCGTCTCACACTCTTGCTGTATTATCTTTCTCCAATCCTACACATTTGTCTGTCAATTTATCTGAATTAAAAAAAATTAAATAGCAACGTGTTAAAAGTTTAGAATACTGGGTTTGAATGACATATTGAAGAGATTATGTTACCTATTGTTGATATTTCTGAACTTGTATTTTGTGTACCAAATCCACTATACAAGGAGTGCATTATCTAGACACACAATTAATAGGGTATAAGGAAAACACAACAACGTCATGAAATTCATACTTTCTGATAAGCTATTTTATAACTCGTTAGTCATTTATAGCACAACTCTGCACATTGCATACATTTGGAGAATTATTGACAATACTAGAGATGATTATGAAATTTTATAACATTCATAACACATGCCAACTCAATTGCAGTGTAAATTTAACCAATTTAAAAGTTCAAGCTATTTTACTTTTAATGGCAGAGCAATGATTGTCTAGACATAAAAAACAACTATTAGTAGATTATACATGACGAAAAAAAACAACCAAATATGTACCTATACATTATATGTAATTGCTTGCGTTAATTATACTCTGGCAAATACTGAATCAGTTTTAATTTAACTTAATTAAGTATTTTAATGATATTATACTTAATTAACATTTACCTTTACTGGATTTGGAGAAATCGTATCGTATTTTTCTTGCATACTAATTTTACGAACACTGTGTTGTATTCTAGAATAATGTGTATTGGTCTAAAGAGAGCACAAAGTATAATATGAATATTAGCTACTATATATATTACATGTTTTCTTAACTTTTTATTATGATCATTACATATGTATGTGCTATAAATAAATTGAATTCAATATATTGCATATACTACTTACCTCACAATCTGTTTTGTTATCAAAATGTTGTCTTGAAGAATTGTTGTCATTATGCTTTTGAAGTGTCTGATATATCATTTCCTACTCACATTGTAATTATTACTAATATACTAACTATATTTATAGCATTCATACCTCTTGTCTTTCTGTTGCACTATAATTTAAAACAATCATTAAAATTGAAATATTTTAAGCAATAATTATCAATGTACCTTGTTTTCTTATTTTTCTTATTCCCTGTTGATACAATAAAATGTATTTAGTGTTATTAAGAAGAATCACAAACAAAAATGTTAACTCACACATGCATAGGATTCCAATGAAGGAGCCAGAAGAAACTATGATTATAGTAATTATTGACCCCACTATTACAGGAATTATCCACAATATTGGTTGAGGTTCCGTACCTAAATGATCATAACAACTGATATAGATGTTAGAAGCACTACAAGAAGCACATACTTCCTTTGTATTCCATATTGGTCATGTTAGATGCATCATTTGAAGAAATTGCAGAAAGACATTCCTTGGAAATTATATCACTTCCTTTGAGTTGTAGACTACAGCTTGAATAATTGTAATCTATAGCTATAATTTGCATATATTATTTTATTTTATCCTGATCATTATACATATGTCATTACTTACTCAAGTTGAAAGTAAAGTTGGTTTCACTGTAAAAATAACATATCAGACAAGGCAACTTTGATTGGTCAAGTGTGATGAGTTGATCATAATACCAGTCAGAATTATTATGTGATAGAACCAAAGTGTCATGATACATGCCACTACAAGTAGAAATCTGACTAATATTTATATCATTGTTGATCCATTGAAGATGTAATGTTAATGTTTTGAGATCTACACATAAACAAAGAAGTTGTAGTAAAAATGTAATGAACATTTTTTTATTAGCAATACATTATACCTCCGTACATTATATATTTTATGAATACATTATAGAAGTCTATGAATGTTGCTATTATAAACTGTATATTAAGACAAAACACATTAGGATAAACAAAGTGAACTTGGCTGTTCAGCAGAAGACTGATTAATCTGTGTGTAATATCGACAATAGAATTGACAGTAGCATACTTTAATGTATTATAATAATTCACCTTCTCTATAACTGAAGTCCAGTGGTAGAAATCGATTACCACAATGAAGTATAGTTCCATTATAGTTAACAGGTTCATCAAATGTGAAAGAAACACTGATACTAGTGTTGGTGATGACCATTTGATACAATATTGTATGTGCTCCAAGTAACATTCCTACTGATGGAACATGATGATCAAAAGTGAATGAAACAATTCTTTGAGGATGCCTTATAATTTTTCCATTTAGAACATTTATGGTAGCATCACTGCATTGAATTATGGCAGCTTCATCATCACAGAGTGTGGTCCTGACTGGAGTTATATCTAAAATCAAACACAATGTTGAATACAAACACATATTAAGTGATTGATGCAACCTGTAGCATGGCAAGTCATGAGGATTATTATTAGTAGAATGACATGAAGGATAAACATCTCAATCCGTTGCAATGAACTTGAAATTTTCCAGTAGAAGGTTGCGTCCCTAAATAGCCAGTGGAATTAGGTTACCTTCAGTTTACACTGAGTAGTCTCTTTTAGAAGTACTTCCTAGTGGGAGCAGCGATTCATCCGATTATCTTCAAACAAATACATTTTTGTAGCCCTAGACTTGGGGTAAATTTATGCGAAAACAATACGTGACAATAATTGTGCATCCTAAAAATAGTCCAATTTTTTTAAAGATGTAATCTCATAATTAAGGTCGAATTAGTGCGCTAGAAATTCTTAGCTACACTGATGATATTTAGAGCGAATTACACTAATAACAAAAAATATAGCCTATATATTTTAAAGTGATATAGCTATCATTAACCCTCATCGCGCATGCGCGAGAGGATTACAGCAGTCACTTTGTCTGTGTGTGTGTGTGTGTGTGTGTGTGTGTGTGTGTGTGTGTGTGTGTGTGATTCAATAACGGATCTCGAAGACGACGGCATTCCCGGGCTCTGAAACGATGTAGAGATAGAGAAATTTTGCAAAGTATATATATTTTTGTTTCGACTTAGTTTTCAAGAAAAAGCTAGCCGATTTTTAGCCGTACGTACGTACGATCGTTGTGCTATTGCGCTACTGGTAACGCCCCTTTACCGCACGTTATAATCACCTGAGCTGAAAATTGCAGCTAGAGAGTGGCCGGCTGGCTTCTACTGCGGTTGCTATTTTTCAAAATGTTCACATCCAAATGAATTCAAAATTTCAATAGTATGGTCCAATTCTACTTGTAGTAACTTGGAATTGATTAAGTAAGGCTGCTAGCAGATGACATGAGGCTGGACTTCATTGCTCTGACTGAGACTTGGCTGGACCCATCGATTAAGGACAGTGAGTTGTCAATCCCGTCTTTCACACTGCTTCGCAGGGACAGATCCAGGCACGGTGGTGGGGTCTGCCTGTATGTCTGGGGCTTGACCATCACTAGTAAATGGTTTCATGAATCAGCTGAATTGCTCTCTATCTCAGTTCAGACCATGAGTGAGCTATTCCTACTCAGTGTTCTCTATCGCTCTCCAGGGTTAGATCTCGACCTGTCAGAGCTCCAAGTAATTCTGGGCTCTCTTAACCTGCCACACCATCGTCATGCCATTCTAGTAGGTGATTTCAATGTCAACCTGTCTGTGAGCTCCTCTACTGGTGGCGCTTCTAACCTGCTGGATCTAATGGAAGCATTTGGCCTCTCCCAGTGTCTGCATCAACCAACCAGAGTCACCTCAACCTGCAGCTCTCTGATTGATCATGTCTATGCTAATCATCCCAACCTGGTGTCTGCCCTCTATGTTGGTTCCCCCCTTAGTACCTCTGACCATCTGTCAGTGTGCTTGCACCTCTCCGTCATCAGCAAGCTACCAAAGTCTCCAATGCGTGAGCTATGGTTTTACAACAAGGCTGATTTTGAGTCTATTGCAGAGATCCTTGACAGCTTGCTGGCTGGCTTACCTAATCCATCTACTTCTGGTGTTGACAAGGTGTGGTCAAACTTCAAGTCCACATTTCTCAGAATCATCACAGAGATGGTTCCTCACAAACTAGGGAAGACAAGGAAGTCTTTACCCTGGTTGACCAAGGCTGCTTGGCTCTGCATGCAGATGAGGGACAGAGCTCACCGGGAAGCCAAGAAGTTTATTACGGCTAGTCTATGGGAGAAGTTCAGGTCTCTGCGAAACCAGACCATTAACATTTTGCGTAAGGAGAAGAGAGCTTTTTTCCGGTCACTTTCATCACGTCTGACCACCTGCAAAGCCTTCTGGAAAGCTCATCGCATGCTATCCCTGGACCGTCATCCTGTTCCATCATGTGTTACGAGTGGTTCCGTCTCAGCTACAAATCCATCAGATCAAGCCGACCTACTCCTAATCCCCCACCTTTGCTTCCATCTTCCTCAGAGGAGCAATCAACACTGGCCCCTGCCCTATCCACTCTGTCCTGCTCACCAGATGAGGTTGCCTCTGTAATCAAGAGGCTGCGTCAGGACATAGCGAGCGGCCCAGATGGAATCTCTAGCAGGATGCTAAAGGGGACCTCTCAAGCTATATGCAGTCCTCTATCGGACAATTTCAATGTGTCTTTCTCCTCTGGCCTGGTTCCATTGGAATGGAAATCCTCCCGAGTCATCCCAGTTCACAAAGCTGACGATCCATCTGACGTAGCGAATTATCGGCCAATATCTCTACTATCGTTGGTGGCTAAAGTTCAGGAGAGGATAGTCCACAATGCTGTAATGGACCATGCTCTTTCCAATGAGCTCCTCTCCTTTTCTCAGTATGTGTTTAGGCCAGGCAGTTCTACCCAGGAGGCCATCCTAGCTGCAACTCGTGACTGGCATCAGACATTGGAGTGCGGTGAGAATGTTGCCTGTGTATTCTTAGACCTATCCAAGGCCTTTGATTCCCTACCTCACTCCCTCATTCTGAGATCCCTATCTAGGGTTGGTGTGTGTGGGAAGCTCTTCGACTTGTTTGCTAACTACCTGACTGGCAGATCTCAATGGGTCGCACTCAAGGGGGTTTCCTCTGCAAGTGTTATGGTCACCTCAGGTGTGCCAGTGCTCAATACTTAGCCCTCTACTCTTTATTTTATCTTTGGATCCTCTAACTTCCCTCTCCATCTCTGGTGGTGTTATCCGCATCTACGCTGACGACATCAATTACTAAAAACCAATTTTTTCCTCTGCTGACATTCTCTCTCTGCAACAGGATATTGACACTATTTCCGTGTGGGTAGGTGACAGTGGTTTGAGGCTCAATGCCCGCAAGACAAAGTCCATGGTCATCTCCCGCAAGAGAAAGCCCCCAACTATGGAAATCGATCTCAACGGGTGTCCTGTGGAACAAGTCTCAAGTTCCTCGGGGTTACAGTCTCCAGCACACTTGACTGGTCCCTACATATACAATGTACATGTAGCAGAGCCAAGATACTAGGAGTAATATATCGTTCTTTTGGTCTAGCAGACCAAGTCTGTATCTCTAGGCTCTATAAGACCCTGGTGTGGTTGGTTCTGGAATACTGTGACTGTGTCTGGGATCCCTACCAGACCAAGTACATCAACATGCTGGAGGGAGTCCAGTCACTGGCCGGCAGGATTGCTACCCGCCGTTGGCATGGAAGTGCCACAGCCATCCGCAAGCTTCTGAAGTGGCCCCTGCTTGCCTCTAGGAGACGCTACCACAAACTTCTCCTCTGCCGAAAAATTCTAACTGGCATCTCAATCATCCCCCAATCTGTTTTCACCCCCCACCTCTATTCTTCTGTTCGCCTCCCCAATCCTTGTCCTATCTTCATTCCCTCCATTTGTTCTAACTACCACCGTTCCTCTTTTTTTGTTAGTTCCATCCCCCTCTGGAATTCTCTCTCTCTGAGCTTGGTGGGTCTCTCATCTTACCTAGCATTCAAGAGGCACCTAAAGCTCTTTCTACAGGTGTAGCTCACTGTTAGTTTGTATCATTCCTTATTTGCTTTGTGTCTTGTTTTGTTGCTGTTGTTGTACTTTGGGTAGCCTTTGTATTAGCTTGCTAAAGCTAGTTGGCAAACCCTTTGCTATTTTGCAAGAATATATATAAAAAAAAGAAAGAAGTTATTATATTAGAACATAGCTGGTGTAGTTTTTGTATTGTGACAGAGGGACTTTAAATCTCTTAGGTCCTGGGAGGGATTCTATATGTAGTGCCCCAGCCTTCAGGGCAGGGCTTCTATTTGTAGAGTCCCTCCAATTGTGTTGTTAGGAACTGTGGCTAGGTTCTAAATTAGTTAGGCGCTGCGCGGCAGTCGGTAACTACTGTTCTTAGGTGTAGTGTCCTTGCTGCGCTTGGGACGCTACAATCAAGGGCCTTCAGGGACCCTAAATACAGTAGTTCCCTCCGAAGCAGTGCCTAACTATTATATAGAATACGATAATCAACGTTTAAAGGAACACCAAAATGCAGTAAAAAAGGCATGATGAGAAGAATGGTATAGCTGTACATGCATGGAACAGTAAACATAAAGTAAATTGGTTGGAGGCCAAAGTGAAAGAGAGAGTTGAGAACTACACCAGAAGAAGGATGGATTACTGAGGCAGTAGTGATCCAAAGCCTGCCATCAACATCTAACTTGGACAATGGCCTGGAGTTAAATCCATCATGGCAACCAATTATAGCATCACTATAACTAGTGCATCCTCAGGGTCTTTGCATTTAATTGAACTGGTTTTTTGTCATATTTAGTATTGTGTTTTTTGTCAACTGATGAAGACCTACGGGTCGAAACGTTTTGACTATTTATAGTTATATCTACTACGAAAGCTAATAAATAAACTACCAGAAATTGTATTACGTAGGCCTCCTTAATATTTCCATGTTCAAATTGTCACTTAGTGTTATAATGGAAGGTATAAGGAGTAATAATCTTTTAGAGTGACCATGGTCATTAGAAAATCTCTCCTTCATTTGACTCAGAAGTGAATCAATCAAAGGGATTGCAATTGCCCTTTTGTAGTGCTGACTAGGAGACTCACTAGGAGTATTGCTTCTATTCCTTTGCAAGCTTGTTTTTCTTGGCACAAATTCAGCAACACCTACTTTATTGGCCAAAGTTAGTACTTCTTCATACCAAGAACTAAAAACCATATCGATATTCTTTCTAGAGGTATCAATGTTCTCAATAACAGTATTTACCATAGTATATGCCTCATAAACATCTTGCTCACATTTTTGCAGTTTCGATGCAATGCTTTTGACTTCATCAAGGACATTCTTTGTAATAATGAATGTAGCTATGGTTTGAAAGGAGGGAATTCTTATTGTCGTGGACATGTGCAATGTTGGAGCAGGGCCTGGCTTGTGGCAAGTTTGGCTGTACAGGCCGATAATTAAATATTACATTTAGAAAGGGGGGGTTCGAACCCCCTGAACCCCTCCTGGATCCAGCCCTACAGAGGTAGCAAAAAGTGTCATTGAGGCAGAAACAAGGTGGTCAACGTTTGTTGTTAAGCATAATTTAGCCTTTCTGTCTAGTGAACATGCTAGTAAACTGTTTTCTCTGATGTTTCTGGATTCAGATATAGCCAGGAAGTTTGGATGTGCAAGAACTAAGTGCACATCCATAGTCAAAGAAGCTTTGTCTCCATATTTTCATGCTAAGGTCCTGCAGAACACGTCCAATCCATATTCCATCATGATTGATGAGTCCAACAGTAAGGAAGACAAATCATGCATTATTCTCGTTAGGGTCCTTGATGTCAAAATTGGGAATGTCAAGACACGTTTCTTAGACATGCCAATAGTAAATGTTGGTACTGCTTCAAATATTTTTAGTGCATTTAAAGCTTCTCTGGAAAAACATGGTCTGGATTTTACTAAGGCAATGGCATTCATGTCTGACACTGCCAATGTTATGAAAGGTTGCAGGTCTGGCGTTCAGAAGTTGATAAAGAATGAGAATCCTTCCTTATATGACCTTGGATGTATTTGCCACTTAGCTGACTTGTGCATAAAGGCTGGAATCAATAGATATTGATCAGTTATTTATTGATTATTTTAAACACAGCAGCAAACGGAATCAAGAATTTGTTGATATGTAGCATTCTTTCTACACTTGTGAACCCAAAGTCATTTTGAAACACTGCCCAACACATTGGCTAAGCCTTCTTAGGTGCATCGAACGGTATCTCTATCAGCTTCCAGGTCTCATTTCTCACTTTCTATCTTGTGATCAAACAATAAAGGTAGTGAACAGGAGTTGTAAATCCCTGAGCTCAGTAGGCGAAGGACCAGCCCAGTAGTGGGCAGCGCGCAAACACAAGTAAACTATTTCGAAGTCTTTTAATGAACTGACAGTAGCACAAAGGTGAACTGAACAAAACATAAGTGAGCATCATATAGAAGAAAAAATACTGAGCATGCGCTACAGAAAAACGCACACATACACAAAATGAAATGTTCCGTTCATGCGGCAATCAGTTCTGGCGGTTGGAGGTAGTAGTCCCAAACATACTGGGGGGCGGCGGAACCAAGGATGATGATGAAGTAGTAGTTGCTTCTCCAGTCGCATCTGGAGTTGTGGGAGTAGCTGAAGTAGAAGAATTGTCTTCCAGGTGCAGTTTTACCAGTGACTTGATACTGCGTTTGTAGGTGGAGTTGCCACACTTGACTTCGACAACTCTGTCTGTGCCATCTGTTCCGGGGAAGACTGAAACAACTCTGGCCAGTGGCCAACGTCCATCAGCCAATGTTGAATCCTTGAGGAAGACGACGTCTCCTATAGGTGTGCTGCCTGCTCCTTTCCACTTCCGTCTGGTCTGTAGATGTTGGAGGTAGTATCCTCTCCATGCATGCCAGAGATCTTGCTGGAGTCTGAACCAATTGCCAAATTCTCAGATGGGGCAGCTGAGCTGAACTTGCAGGTTTGGTGGGTAAAGCTCTCAGAGGCCTGCCAATTAAAAAAATGGCCAGGTGTGAGTGCTAGGTACATGTCTGCTTCAGTTGCTCCCAGAGCCACCAGTGGCCTGCTGTTGAAGGAAGCCTCAACCTCAATGAGAACAGTCTGAAGCTCATCGTGTCGGAGTGGGTGAGGAGTCACCATCTTCCTCAGAAGGCGCTTCATCTCCCGTATTCTTGCCTCCCATAATCCTCCATGATGGGGCGATCTGGGGGGAATGTTGTGCCATTCAATGTTCTTGGCTGTTGTGAAGTGGGAGATGGCATCAGACGTTTGTGATAGTAGGCGTTGGATGGATTGTAGCTCAGACTTGGCTCCAATGAAGTTGGAGCCGTTGTCACTGTAGATAGCTAGTGGAGTGCCTCGTCGATTGCAGAACCGTGACAGCGCTGCCATAAACTCTTCTGTGTCCAATGTAGCGCAGCGTTCCAAGTGGATAGCCTTACAAACCATACACACAAATAAACAGCAGTAGGCTTTCTCCAGAATGGGTTTCCGGGTGTGTCCTCTCCTGATGGTGAAAGGACCGGCGAAATCCATACCCACAATTGCTCACCTGATAGCTCTGATGCAGGCAATTAGCACAATATTTGTGCTGCCTGATCAGAGCCCATCTCTGGTTGAGATCTGCATCGAGAAAGACTTGACATCGAGCCCATGAATGATTGGAGCCCTTGCAGAGGGCGCAGGCTTTGTTGTGAGTGTTGGTAGCAGAGGAAGTAGTAGACTGGAGCTAGTGCTGGACGGAGTCTTCCTTCTTGGCAGAGGCTTTGGAGTTATTGGGATGATGGTTGGCAGGCTTGGAGCGGGCTGGCAGGTTGTGGGACTAAGGTCTCATGAAATCCATTAACTTTTCTCTGTCTGGAATCTTGTCTGAGGATCCCAAGTGACGGGCCCATTTTTTATGTAACTCCTCGTTGAAGTCCCTGACCATAAGTGCCACAACCATCTGCTCAATAGTTTTTGCTCCTATCTTATCCATTGCATCCAGATTGTATTTCACTCTACGAATTATGTTGGTCATGCTTTCTTGGTCGTACTCGTATCTTGATCTTGCAACCAAATCTTCCACATACTTGGGATAGAATACCGAGCTACGACCGTACCTCTTCTTCAATTGTTTGAGAGCAGTCTCATATCCGGAGGAGGCGTAGGTGTTGACGAGTTCCTTGGCAGAAGGATCCATCATAGCTTCTGACAGAATGGACACTCTGTCACTGTCTGTGTAGGAGTCCCAGTGACACTTCATCACCTCAGTCAGTCTTTCCTCAAAGGAGGGATAATCCAGGGCTTTCCCGCTGAAGGTGGGTGCCTTGATCTGATACGGAGAAGGTTTTCTGGCTGGGGTAAGTGCAGCCGTTGCTGGAGCAGCAGCAGCAGCAGCAGCTGAAGGAGGAACCTTCTGGTGTAACACAGTCATAACTTGTTCCAGCTGACTCTTGAGTGAGGTGAGAATGGTACCCAAGGTAGCATGGGGGTTGAATGTGGATTCAGTGACCCTGATGAGGCCTTGCATTTCAGACACCAACTTGTTGCCCAGCAGTAGCAAAGTCAGTAGAGGTGGGCACACCATGCATCAGCCAAGAATCCGCAGAGCTCCTCAATTCCTGATGGCGGAGAAAATATGTTCCCTTGTCTATGGCATCTTGCATCTTCTCAATGTACCCGTCGTAGATGTCTTCCACCTTCAAATTGTTGTCCACTTCTTTCTGCAAATCCTCTTCGCTTGCTCCCTCTGCTGCCATGATATTCAGCAACTGATCCTGAGCTTCAAGTTACCCCTGCATGGCAGCTTTGAATGCTTCTAGTTTCCGCCGGAGGTCATCCTTTTATGGATCGGTTCAACAGGACTTTTCAGAAGTCCAGTGAAAAAAATACTTGTGAATTATTTACAGAAATTAACCGGCTAGTACAAATATATGCTTTAAATTTACTCACTCAAAACTCAGTTCTTGAAGTTGGCACCAACATCCATACAATTGACTTGGACAACAGTGCAAATCATAAGCCTGAGAGTATGAGTATTGGAGCTGATACATGGGGTTGTGTTGCTGAACTTGAGGAGGAGATAGATGTAAAGCCCTTCTTTTCTGCAGTAAGGCAGTTTTATTTGGCCACACTTAAAAAAATGTTCAAGAAATTTCCATTTGGGGACACTATACTACACGAATTGGGTATTGTTCAGCCAAACAAAACACATTCATACACAGTGGACACTGTTCATCGACTGGCAAAACGTTTCCCTCAAACAGAACTATCATCACTTGAATCCTTTGATTCTCTTGCTCAGGAATTTACCGATTTCCTTCTTTCACCCAGTGATCTTCCTCCGATTTGGACCAACTCAGGCTGAACTCCACCTTCAACTCAGATCACAACTATAGTTTGTATAATGTGTACTACTCAAATTCTATCATCTCATCAATTATCATTATAATTATAAATAAACGAAACAATTGATAATTTTATTTAACAAGAAAGTCTAATAACTTTAGCTACAAGTTTGTACTGCCTAATGTTGTGAAAGCTACAAGTTTGTACTGCTGAATGCTGTGAATGTCAAAATATTTGAGCCTGACAAAAAATGTGACCTTCTACAGGAAAACCGGGCACAACGCGGCGTGCGTAAATATCGAGAAAAGATCGATCGATTTCTTAAAAATGTATTGTTTCAAGCCGACGGAAGGGAACGGTTAGGTCTATTGTAGTGGGAACGACTTAAGCTACGACGATAAAACTTGGAGAGCTCAATATCTGGACGCCGACAACTTTGTAAGTGCAAAAAAACATTTTTCGAAGGGTGCCGCGTTGTGCCGGTCACAAATTAGTATCAATTGGGGGAGCCATCTTCATTTCTTCGAATGCTAGTTGAACTATCCTGATATATATTACTATTATTTATTCATTGTTGTTGTCTAATTCATTTTGGTTGTCCCGAACGTTGTTGTGCTTTCCCTTTATTATTTTCTATTTGTTAGTTATTATTTTCTTCAGTTATGAACCTAGAAGTGGACTCCCCCATGGTAAACTTCTTCCTTCAAACCCCCCATCTTCTGAGGATTCTATTTTCAGTGACTCCAGTTCTTCACTAGCATCACCATTATCATCACGTTCCTCTTCAGTTTCAGCTTCATCTTCGGCTTGTGAGTCTTCTGTCTCAACTGTTGTCCATCATGATGATCAGGCTAACTCAGAAAGAGAGCAGCTAGAACCTCTGCCCTCTACGCCGCCCTGAGCTAAACCCACTACATCCCCGGCAGTCATAAAAGCCAAGTTACTGGCTCAAAAATTGAAATCTACTGATGTTGATCCGTCTATCCTTCTATTGTCTCATCTCTTTGAGAACCAATCCGTTTCTTCTCATCAGCCTCCATCCATGTACGCCTACACTAACCTCACTGACTCCTTGGTAAACTATATTGGAAGGCTTGAACAAGGTGAGGACTTATTTGTTTTCCTAAATAGATTTGAATATGGCATGAAATTAACTCTGTTCCTCCTTGTGATTGGATTCATATCTTGCCTAAGTTGCTGCATGGCATTTACAAGGAAACTTATTTTAATTGTATTTCTGACACAACCTCATCTTATGTGTGTGCACATGCGTGACTTTCGGAATTAAATGACCAGTCACGCATGTGCAGATTCAGTTCTCAATTTTACCCAATTATACTGACGTGGTTTAACCCTTTTGTTCTGGTTCCCGCTTAGAAGCAGGAGACAATTGGTCGGTGTGGGGCGACCTACTTCCTGAAGATCAAGACCGGCCCACACGGGAGGGTGTGCCGTGGGAACTGGGAACTGAGCTAGTTAGCAGTTCACTTGTGGAATGTGTGCGTATGAGTTGTGTATTATTAGTGCGTGTAGTAGGATGTACGTGTGTGAATTTAGTGGGAAGTCTGACCAATCAGATAGCCACACATAGCTAGATAGTAATTAGCTGGGAGGAGTCTCAGCATTCTATATAGGCTGAGACTCCAGGTTTGTGAGTTGTTCTTATTCATTTCTTCTGTATCTGTGTCTGTGCGTTGTTGGTTGTCTGGATTATATTAAACCTATAATACCGGCAAGTAGGGACGACATAGCTAAGGCATAACGGGAGGTGATTGGAAACTGGTGGCAGACCCCGAGAATAAAAACCTGCGGAGACGAATGACTCTTTGGTGGGCAACCTCACAGTCGGCTTCTCCGAATTAAAAAAAATAGCTACTTAAGATTGCATGCACATGTGCCCAATGCATTGGAGAAACTTCTAAAATAGCTTTCAGCCAGGACTGCTTTGACAGTACCTCATAGCAGTTGCGTTTGTAGTAAACTCACTTTTATCATTTTCCAGAACTATTATCCCGTACCTGATTTTGTTTTTATCGTCATCCCTTACCTTCTGTAGAGTCAGAATCACGTGAATAATTATATTTGATTGGCTAAGTAGTTGTAGTTCCAAACTAGCTAGATATTGGACGTAAAACTATAGCTACACTTCCAATACGTTTATTTCTTCCTCGGCAAAAAAACAACAACATCGATTCTCTGTCGAATTTTACAAAAAGTTACCTTCTTCACAGCAGCTTCATTTATGGATCCAGTCATCTCCAGAGCTTTGTAGAAGGAGCGAAAAATTGCTTGAGCCCAGTAGCCTTCCACAACACATTGAAACAACCGATTCTGTACCGACCAAGACTTTGCGGTTTGACTTACTCTCTTCTCCTATTTTTATAAAATCGCCAGTTCAACTGGGTGCCTCCCCATTACGTACAGTCTTAGATAATGCTTATTACATCATAGGAAAAAAGTGAGCGTGTCGTGTGATCCAGGTAACTATGCAAAATTTGAATTATTTTGTCATTTTGGAAAGATGGCGCCTACCAGTTACAGTACTGTGGAAATTTTAGACTTCCTTGATCCTCTAGCGACTCAGGATTAAGCGGAGAGGAGAGAGACGACATCTACGGCTATAGGAGGCCCTGTATTCAATTTCTAGGGTGATACGGGTACTGATCGATAAACCAGAGGATTCTGTTTAGTGAAATTTGGGACGGTGTCGACAACCGAACTAACACAAAAACGCGAGGGTCAAAGTACAAAAATGCCTTACGTATGTCCAAACATAATATATACAAATAAATAAATAAATAAATAAACTAACATCCCCGATTTTCGATTGTGTCACTTAATGCTGGAGAGTAAAATCTAATTTGTGGCATTGACCACAAAATGATTAAAAAACAAAAACACCTTTGATGGCAGTTGGAAGCTGTAGCTGCCACAATTTACCCTCCAAACTTATGCAGCTAGAAACTTACACTCAGCCCAGTGGTTTCCCTCTACCTACACTCCCAATCACATGATGCATGCTTACCAGACACTGCCAGAGAAAACGTCTCGACCGCAGCAGGCGGTAGCTGATTTTCCGCCACTATTCTGTATGTACCGTTGTCTGCCCTACGAACGAAGCTGAAGATGATGCTCACTTGACCTTCAGAATTCAGCAGCTCTATTCTAGGGTGTGACTGACTCGAGATCTTGATCTGATCCCCCGCCGGGGTCACGGAGTACAGGGACACTTGAGGGGGTGGGTTTCCAGTGACAGTCGCCGTTACGGTTGTGTTTGCTTGCGTGTTCACCGCTGATGTGATTGGAGTCAAGTTGCTGATAGCTGGAGAAGCTGCAACACACATACGACAGCTATGATTACTACTACTATTATTACCACTATATCCGCACTGATGTTTTGCAAACAAATGAATCGAGACTTTGCGAATGAATTCAGAGGATGCCGTACCTTTAACAAAGATAAAGGCACTTCTTCTTATCAAGCCACCAGCATAGTTGCATATTTAATTCCAAAAGACAATGCAATGTTCAGGGAATTTTCCCTAATGATGCAGTCAAACCTGGCTCCATCTACACTCAGCTGGACATTAGGGACCGTCAACACTACATCATCTGGCCGCGTTTCTTCTAGACTGTTGGGGGAAGGGGGGGAGAATATAATAATATTATCTTTTTCTTTTTCACTCACACACACACACTCATCACACACTCACTCACACACAAACAAACTCAACACTATCACACACATACACACACATACCCTAATGGATTATTAAAACTGTTGAAGGTGGTAGTCGAGTCACCATCGATAGTGTAGTCCCATCGGTATTGGAATGCCATGATTCTGGGATCAACTCTACATGTGATGGCTGCATTCTGTCCTTTACTAACGGTGATATTGCTTGGCACAGTCATAAACACTTCTGCAGGCACATAAACAGAAACACAACTGTAACATTACCTCTCTAATAAGGACGAGGGAGGGGGAGGGGGTAGAAGCGATATTCTACTGAGACTGGAGCTCACTTCTTTGGATTTAAAGTCTCACGAACTAGCTAACCATCTTGACTTACTATTTTAATTAATAATCAATTCAAAGATCACTTTTTTTTTCCTACGCGAGCATCAAATTGCAGTATTGACGACTTTATGACTTCGGTCAATTTTTTACCAATTTTTTTTTATTGCAGATATGGAATAATTACCTATTTTTATAGGTACTCACCAAGTTTGAAGAACTGGTGCACTCCGGAACAGAAGGAATAAGCCCTAGAAGTCGCCAACTCAACTTGCTGCAAACATGAGTATCCGGATCGTTGCTAGCTTAGATTTTAACTCGCGCCAAAATACTATACTCACAGTGTTTCAACAGTTACTGCTAACATTTATGAGATTACGTTTAAATCTTAGCGGCAAGACCTGGTACAGACAGGTTTCGAAAACCGACTGTAAGCAGAGTGTTCGAATTTGTCATTAGTGTTCTGTATTTTATGTTAAAGCCATTAATTATGTGACCTGATTGGGGTGCACTGGAAAAAAAACATGCGGGAGGATGGACAAGAGATAAATATATAACTGAGAATAGCTCTTTTCCAACGAATCTTAGTGGCACTCAACCAATCGACTTTCAGCTTTTCACAGTACCTCGTCTTGTCTGCCTCGTCTCTCAATATCCTCCCAGTAAAAGCCTTGTTTTCTGGAAATTTGAACTGGAGACAGTAGCTACTCCGCAGCTGGAGCTTGAAGCAATACCAGCAGCAAAACCTGAAGTTAAGCCATAGTTGAAGCGCCACCACAGCTAGAGTATGTCCAAGTTGAGTTGGCCGCAAGAAAAACTTGAATAACTTTAGAAAGGAAGCAGCTACGCATCCCAGGTTTGCACCATTGGAAAATTCGCGCTGAAGCGGTTAAGAATATTTTCTCAGTACACACCACAACCAGAGAGAAAGTGCCATTCCAAAACTCAATACAAAAGTCTACGGGAATAGAAAAACCACAGGTTTCCCGCTCAAACCGCGCCCGCTTTTAGTCACGCAGTCCCGCTCAATTGATCACGCGACTGTCTTCAATAAGAATTTGTAAACAATGAGTGGCTTCTCAGATTACTTCACTAAATTTCTTTCTTACAATAGTTACAGTGTTAATTAGCACCTGCGTTACCTCCGTTTAATTGACTTGGATTCATATGACTAAATTGCTTCCGGTAAAGTACTAAATGCATTCCTGAATTACAGCGCTTGCGGTCGTGCCAACTCAACTTGTACATACTATAGAAGCTTGGCCTTTAATGCAAGAAGCCGTGCCAGCGGTGGAACAATACAGACTACTCACACCTAGACACTCAACTGTGTACCAAATGGGACCACAGCCAATACACAATTAAGCAACGCCTACTGCAAGGGGTCTATATATTGGTACAGCTAAATGGGAACAGCTAAATATATGGGCAATGCTATATGGTCACAGCTATAATATGGTCACAGCTATATGGTCACAGCTTATATGTTCACGGGCACGAACTTTTAAGCAAATTTAATTGTAGCAATTACTGGCCCTCTGTTTAACCAGAATTGTCGCCAATGATACCTTTCCTCTTACTCCTCTTCCTCTGCTACTTTCCACTGCAGCTCGTTGCTGTGACCTTGTCAAATGTTGGCAAATTAGACAACTACAACATCTACTCTTGTAGAGCTTGTTCTGGATCCCTGGAGTGGGTAATAGAGAGATGTGGTCATCGCAGAGGTCACCGTTACCCCTCCGATTCATCTGCTGAAGACTTGTTCAAACCCGAATCCACTGACTTTGGACGGCGAATTGAGGTGGCATTTTCACTAATAAAAGCGCCTACAGCCAATGACGATTGTATCGAGTCGGTGGTGCTAATATTTTGCCAGAATGGCAGTAATATTAGTATCCAGTGTATTGGGTCCGAAAGTGATCGAAGTTTGACTCTACAAGATACAAATGGTAACTCCGTATCTAGATCTAGTGATTCCGATTCAGATGTCGTGGTTATGTGGTTCTCCACCGCTAAAATTATCGGCGCATATAACTATACAACATACCTGTTCCTAGGGAAGGCCAACAGTACTTTGTCGGTGTTCATTAATGGAATACAAGAAGGAATTGCCGATACATATAATAATGCAGAGCGTAACTACAATTTAACTAGTCATATATCTGGAGCTAAAATATTGAGAGTATTTGCACAATTGATGGATTACTCTGCCTTTCTTGTAGTGCCTGTTTCAGACGTGGAAATTGGAAATTCAATTCTATTTTCATCACATACTGGAAATGTTTCAATAGTGCTTGCCCCTTCATCAACACAAACTCCATCTAACACCAATCCTGGTATGATTCTAAAATAATCAATTATATAGTAATGATTTACCCAACTATGCTAATATTACAGGGGTTGATTCTACTTCTGCACCGGAAGAAGAACAAGGTAGATATCTATTACAGGCTGGAACACTATTTTGTATCTATCTTCACCCTTGGAGTCTTAGATTGTTTGTAGTAGAATGGATTCGTTGGGTATACAGAGTCCATAGTTATTCCTAAAATATACTGATACTATTAAAATATGAATATTCTAGCTCTCCTACAATAGACTAACTGTGGATAAAACAACATATTAGTGGTGTAAGTGTCCACATGGAAGTGAAGTAACACATTTTTGTTTCAAGATTTTTTAGTATTGACTTTATTTACTTAACTCACTCTGTGTCTATACCTGCATGCAAGGATATAACAGGACATTTACCTCACTTTTTTAACCACTCTTATTTTTCTAATTCAATGAGAAGGTTCATATTCTACCAAAGATTAGATAATTGGAACACAATGAATAGTAACAAGTGCTTACTTATTAAATCTATTACTTTAGATTGCCCAATGAAGAAATCTGCCATACAATGCAGTGGATATAGTTTGCTCATTAGTTTAATGTTTGTATTACAAACAATAATATTGTAATTGTATTTTAAAAGTGTTACTTGTAAACAACAGTTTAGTTTTTGTCTTTTAGTGATTTTAACTTACAAATTGGACTTCATCAGCTGAAACAAAAATCCATATTTTATTAGTTTTTTCTTTCAACTATTGAAAAGTATTGACTGATATAATATTCCTGTAATGCTGTCTATGTATACTGATTTACTGTACAAATCAAGTACAATAAATTGTAGCTATAGGGGAAAATCAAAGCAAAGTCTTACTGGAAAAAATAATCAGATTTAGTGTAATTTTGATTGTTTAGGTAAAGTATAGTTAGTTGCCATCTTCATTTTATGTGGCAACCCTCCATGGCATGTTTCCCTGCTTCATTCCTGTAGGTTAAAGACTTGTGGATTAACTTGTGTGTTCAATTCATATGTCCTGTACTTATCACAAAATACAAGACAGTCTATAATACATGTATACTCTAATAGATAGTACTGCAGGGGCGGATCTAGAATTTGTTAAGGGGTGGGGGTGGGGGGCTCTTATCAAGAAGGGATGAAATAGCTACTTATGGACAATTTTTTTGGCTTTACACATGATAACTTTAAGATTACTTAAAAAAATAGTGTACTTTTCACAGATAGTCATAAAAAAGTTTTAATAAAAATGTTTTCAACCATTTTGAAATAGCCATCATCAGTATATGGATGATGCTTCAGTGAAGTAATAGATGTCCACAAAAACGTTTCTGTGACAGAGTTTAGCTAACATACATGTTACTATAACAGAGTTAACAGGTTGCATGGAGAGAGATGCTCTTCCTGACTGGCTGTGGTGATACCACTCACTTTAGCCTTTGATTATAAGTTACTTTATATATTATTGCATTACAGACTAGTGTTATAGCCTTGCTACTTGTTATGGAGCTATGATTATAAGATAAGATTATTTGTTTGAAGTGTAAATAATGTAATATTTTACCTGTCTACAATCTTCTCCCTCTACCTAACTAATACTTCAGTATTGGTAGTATTTTCTAATCACTCTTGGGGTGAAGAGCATTTGTGGTATATTAGGGTTGCAGTTAATTGATATGTGTACAAATTATGAGTGACCTAACTTTGTTATCATCGCATTTTGACCAGCTTTCAATGACTATTACCAATCATTAATCCTACTAACTTATGGTAGACAGTTTTCCACATTTTACCTATCGTGGCTATCCTCATGTGGAAGCACTGCGGGTTTTGTGAATAGCTATATTTAGTATCTAGGTAAGTAAGTTTGTTTATTTTTCCTTGGGAACTGAATCCTACTACTAAACTGTACAAGTAATAGCTGTATATGTAACTTTGCAGTCAGTACATTGGTCAGGCGGCTGAAGGTGGGGTTAGAAGGCTTGAGCCTGTATAGTGACAAGTATACAGTTTGCCCATACTAGATGCAACGACCCCATGCTAGATGCAATGACCCTTATCTTTCGCGTACATTGGTTTACGTCTACCGCAGTCACGTGGTGATCACTTATAATTCGTGTATTTTCGCTCAGTAGTTAAAGTAATCCAAAGAAATCTCAGTTCTTTTAATAATGGGCTGAATGGTGCTATACATGTGCATCAAGTAGTTTAAAGTTAATCACATTAAAAAGTTGACAGTTTAAAAACAACTAAATTGCAAGTAAGTGATTCTACACCATAAAAAGCTTAATGCTAGAGTCATTGCTCATTAGTTCAGAATAATGTTAGTCCAACTTTAATATTCACAAATGCACATCAGAAATTCACAGCTTCATTTAGTTCCCCTCACTGCTGACAGATGTTTTGCTAGTAATTATTTGCAAAAATCCTCATTACTGTGTATATTAATAATACTAAAAGAGGTATAGGAATATTATTTATGCAAATCTCTCAAGTAGAGTAAGCTGTTGTAAGTTCAGATATGTTAGTTAAAAAATGTATCGTTACATAATATAATTATATTATTTGTAAGCCATACTTTGAAGTAAATAGGAAGTGATATAATTAATTGAGGGTTTGTAGCTATAGTCGATAGAGCAAGTTATGTGATAATAAATGTTGGATATGCAGAGTGCAATAATACCAATCACTAGTACAAACTGTTAGTGTCCATTGACTGAAGTCTACACATGCAGAGCTAGAGCACAAGGTGCTAAAATCTAATACATAGGATTAACTTCTGTATCCTTCATCACGTTCTTGTCAACAATTCTACTATACAGTTGTTGTATTTGTAATTAAAAGTGTAGAATTATTTGTTTTTATCGATTAATTTCTTTTGCAGTTTCACTGCTTGTGGCTAGTAGTATCCATTCCCAAATGTAATTAAACTGACTGTTTGTTTATCTCCTGTAAGGATCATAGTAATTTGTATTTCACTTACACTTTCTTACAACCTTGTATTATTGTAAAATTAGCAGGAATATTTTGTTTGATTAGAATTACGTGCAAGATCATTAAAGTTGTACCACCTTATGTATTATTATTTTATATCTTAATTTTCAAAACAATTATGACAAAGTACAGTAATTAAACTGACACAAGAACAAAGCTAACGATTGTACTCATCTTCTGTAGGAAAATATATTTTTCTGCTAGCAATGGATGAGGATATGATGGCATTATAGATTTGGCATAATGATTTTCCCTATTCCAAAATTATAGATCGTTTTACGCATGAATAGTATGTAGTTATTATCATTAAATTATAGTTCTGGTATAATTAGTAGTGGTGACTTGCTTTTAAGGAGAACATTTTCTATGTGTTCTATTTTTTTTACAAACTTTAACAATTTCTGTCATGTATTGATCTTTTAAATACAACATTTGATCATGAAGTCATTGATCTACATAATATTTTAAAGTGGCCTTCCAATACAGTGAGAATAAGACTAGTATCCCAAAACTTTTGTCCTCCCAAATGTAAACTATTCTTCAAAGATTGTTAAATGCTATAATGCTAGTCTTCTTTTTCGTTGTAATGTTTTCAGATAGTTTTGTGTGCCTTTTGCTTTTAATATTTCCTCTAAAATCTCAAATATTATTGTTTCATAGTCATTATTGTATCTTTTTAAACGGAAATTGTAAATATTTTAGTAAAACTTTGAATACCCAATTTATGCTATGTATGTGGTACAATGAATAGCCATAATATATCCAATTGATATATGGCTGTAAGCTTGTACATATCCTATATATATTTTTATTTATTACAGTGTAGACAATATCAAGATTACAAGGCCGTTGTGACAGATTTTATTATTTAATACAATTATTTCTATGGCTACTTCACTACTAATAAAAGCATTTAAATAGTACGAAAATTATGCTTTACTATCTTAGTATGCGACACTAAAGTGGAGTTATGACAGAACTAATACATTAAATGTCTAAATATGTGCAATGTCAGAACAGAATACACATTAGTGAATGAAATGTTGGTATACCAAATGATAAAGCTTGACTACTCCAGTGTTTATAAATACAGAAGTGAAAGTGAAGTGTTTCCTCTACTTTCACCTGTATCGATGGTAGAATTAGCTGCAATATGCAATGTCTTTCTGTCTTTTGAGTCATATATCTCGGGCAGTTTGATATCACATCTTGAATCATCGCACAGTGGTTGACTGGTAGTGGTGAGAACTTCCCGTTCCTTAGTATAAGGAGGTAATGGAGGAGCTTCATTATCTACTCATAGAGTGTAGGAAGTATTGCTATATAATTTAGTGTAGGAAGTATTGCTATATAATTTAGTATACCTGATGATGCGTCATCATTGTTGCTTGGATTGATTAAGTTTTTCAATGTGGCACCTGCCACACCTTTTTCTGTCAAGTCTACCTCGTTAATAGCTGCATATTGTGCAGGAGCAGTTTGAAGTGATGTAGGCTTCTAGTAGATGTACAATTATATAATATATAATTATTACGGTCAATTGTTAGAAAAGCTATTCTATATAATTATATATATATAATATATATATTATATATAATATTTAAATAGGTAAAACTAATTAAGTTATTCATCTAATTACATTTACATAATCTGCTTTTGCCTTTTTATTACTTTATCACTAACATGACAGAAGCAGTACATTAGTTTTGACACCTATGAGTTGTCATCATCAGTGAATAGTACAAATAAGTGAAAGAGGCAAGGACAACTCGAACTAAAATGCACAGATATATGCTAGATGTGGATTTAAAAGCAAATGTCTAGTGGCAAAATAATGTAATATGTTAGTTGTTAGCTGTTCTGCTTTTGTTATTGTTTTTGTTTCTTGATTGGGCAGTCATAGACATTTTGATAAAGAGAATATAATTATGTAGTTCATTCAATAACAAGTAATGTATAAACTTTTGTGTTGTACTTGCGAATATTGCATTGACATCAAGACTTCCAATCACTTCAGTAGTTGCAGAGCTTGCACAAAGACAGGTCACAACATTAATCGTAACGATATTAAGGTATTATCTGTTTACTAAAAAACCAAGAACAATTTTGTGCATAGAATCCTGGTTACTTAAAATGCTGGATTCAAGAATGAATAGAAATCAGGGCACACTATGAAGATAGCATTATTCAGAAACTAAAACAAAAAACAAAAAGAGAAAAACAAGCATACAGTAACAACAAAACTGCTGGACATCTCACAACCAACTCGTTAATTAACAATATCATATTTTCACATATTTACAGCCAATATGATGTTAGTTAAAACTTAACCCAACATTTTGAAATCCTGTGAGGTTGAAGTTATAACCAATTTTGCCTTAACACATTTGCATTTGCATCTACTCTCTTGCACAAACATGCTGACTATTGTTTAATTCCCAATGTGTTTTACTTTGTACTATTTATTAATATTGACATAAATATATGTATTGCTTCAGTTTTTTTGAACTCTATAATATGGTTATTTATCTGATTACATTAATAAACATAATGCAGACATTTAATACCTGTTCCTTTTTTAAAGATGCAATTTGGGCGTAGTCCTCCGAAATAGGTCGACGTAGGGATGAATACTGTGTGCCGCAATTCTTTAATTGGGAAGAAATTATGTATTACTTAGAACTATAAAATATGCATAATGTAATAGAAGAAGCAAATTTATTACAATATTAATCTTAATACTTTGAGAAAAAACACAAAATTGCATTATCGGCAATGTTTTAGTAACTTCTATTTCTATTTTTCTTCAGATTACTTACTGATGACATTTCATCTCTATCTTTCGTACTGGCAATAGTGACCGTGGGATTCTTGCGAGATAATTCTTCGTAGAAGTCTTCATTCTATATAATGAATTCACTTTGCTTAACAAACTACAAATTACAATTCATCATAATTTACCTTTTTTCCAGCTTGTTCTTTTGCTCTTATTTAAAGTAATTACAAATCATTAATACTATCTAATAATAGGTTCTTACCTTTGCGTTTTCTTGTTTGTACTACTACCTAAAGTAAACAAAATACAGTAACTACAAGTATTAGTTATTATTAAAACTTACATTTCCAAATTATAAACGATTTAATAAGTGCAATTATTGCAATTAATATTCCAAAAAAGAACACAACTGATGATACAGTAATGTAAATGAGAGGATTACTACTTTCAATAATCATTTCTTGTAAAGTTTTAGGATAGTTGGTAGTTGTGTATATTGTATACTCAAACTTGTTGTCATCAAAATGTTGCGTAGTTGAATTTACTACACTTGCATTTCCTGTGAAACATTAAGGTATTAGTTTTTCTCATCATAATTATATAATGTTTGTTTAACCTTCATTTGAACAATTCACAGTTGCATTCCAACTTCCATTGGTACATATGACCTGTACAGGTGGCACATCTATGTCCTCACAGTAGTTGTATATAGTCCATATTCCATTATCAAATCTATAAAGTCTTCTTGTTGTTACGTTGTCACTACTAATGCATGGAGCTGTGGAATTAATTGGAAGGGAATATGAAGTTTTTTTTTATAAAGTGGAACTGTTTTACTAACTTATTATTTTTATTGTGATCATTAATTAGATAAAAATATACAACCTATACATACTATTGATAATAATTATTAAGAGCAACTTTTAAAGCAGTATTGCAATGGTTAATGAATTGAAATACCTATATAAATGTGATATAACAAACTTTTAAGTATTTTTTTATTTATATTGATGCAGTGGGGAACAATTAAAAGAAAAGATATTCATATATTGTTTGCAGTTGACTAAAGCAATGTTAAATAAATTCAGTCTAGGTGTAGATTATTGAAGATATGATGGAGACTTGACTAGCTAGTAGCTATGTGCTTGATTTAATTATACTGAGTATGTCATATTTTTTTGTTATTGTAATTGTTACGATAACTATCATAATTTATCTTTATTAGTGGACAATAATGCACTAATAATGACAAGAATAAGATTCACAGATGAGTGTGCTAAAAGTGTATACCTAAACATTAATTCTTTGCTCAAAAGTATTAATTTTTGTTTGCTATTGTAATAGTTATTGGAAGATAGGTGGTCTGATTAAAGGTTGTTGTGGCATGTGCAATTGCAACAAGGCAAGTTTTTGTCACTTACCTAGTGTTATATTTGACAGTGAATGATATACACTATCGTTTTCAATTTGATAGGAGATATGCATAACATAATCACTGAAACCAATTAAACTACTCCAATTTACATGAATTGAAATGCTTTCAGAAAACATCATCCGTGAAGTAAAATTTGTAGTCTTCACTTCCAAGTGATATGTTATGTTTTTGCAAGGTGAATTGATCTGTACTAGTCCATTACGTGATAGTTGTAGAATAGGTTCAGGATCTTTTAAATATTAAAAAAATACAATTATTGTAGTTATTTAATTTGACTGTTAAAAGTACTAATCTTACGTGTCACGATCAATTGAATAGACTCTTCATTACATACTATAGTAGATCCAATCAAAGGAATAAGAGTAGGTATTGTTAGCTGCACAGCAATGAATGACTCATTTTTGTAGACAATTCGGAGTACCACTTCCACAGATTTGATCACAAATGTCTGTTCAATAACTTCACTGTGCATGTTATAGCTATTAAAATATGGTATAAATCCAATACCAGGCCTTATCTCCCAGTTGACAAAATTACCAGAACATATAAAAACTGCTGGTTCATTTGGGCAGTTGACACTGCCATTATTACTGAATTGAACTAATCTTCCTAAATTTTGAAACATTAAAACAATTAGTAGCAATGCTAGTTATATACTTACCAAACACAGATAAGAATAGTTGACAAAGAATTTATATATAGACTAAATGTGCCATACTTTATGATAACCTCCTTGGAAATCTGTCACTATGATCTCTTACTAAATAGCCAATGTAACAAGGAAGGAAGTAGTATGCATTTCCTGTCTCCATTTGAGTAGTATTTTGAAGAAGGTAAGCATAATCAGAGTATATTTTAAAATTAATGTGTGAAATAGAGAATAAGCACAAACATAGCTGTAATTGTGCTGTTAAGGTTATGTTAAAACATTTTAGTGCCCCAGTGTTTTAAATCATATCTCCCTGTCAAATTTTATCCAATATTTAAAGCATGTGAAGTAAAAGCTAATGTTTGAGGTCATATACTATACATTTATATATGTATGAATTTATACGATATTATTTTTAGGTAGTAACCCTAAGATAACTCGCACTATCACACTGTGTTAGCCATAAAAAACTTTACACTTTAAGCAAAATTTTAAGCCAGAGAACCTTAGGATTTATTAAGTAAAGTAAGTTCTGTTCTTTACACAGAATGTTATTCAGCATTACAGTAGTGACAGCAAGCACTTGATAATTTAAAAATACATAGTAGGATGTTAAGTTATAGTTAAAGCATGAGCGCTTAGTTTCTAGTCGATTTATTGCACGACAGCCCGGGGGCCGTAGGCCCGAGGACTGAGTGCGATAAATGTACTAGGCACTAAGCGCTCATGCTTTAACTATTTTAAATACCGGGCAAGTGTTATTGCACACTTGCCAAGTTATTACACCTGACAACAATATAGCAACGGTATTTAAGGTAGCAGAGAATAGGTGACTTACCACCAATTTGTTATTCACTAGTGAGTTAGTTGTTTATTGTAAACATAACCTTTTACTATGACTGTTATCATAGCCATGTAAGTTTAGACAGAATGTCAGGGTAGTGGTGCCAGTGCAACTAGTATACAGTTCACTACTTACTACTAGTCAACACACTCACACTGGCAGAAGTGACTCTATAGTATGCTGCCACGGGATATGAACTGACTGATCTCTCAATCCCCAACTAGCTAGCCTAGCTCCCACTATTACCAGTGAAGTTAGTTAAATGAAAGATTATTTATAAGTAAAGGAATGACACAAAACTAATCACTATTAGCCAAGTCAGAACAGAACCAAGTACAAAAAACACAGCTTTTGTAGTCAATCACTGACTTAATGACACACTGAGGAAACAGATTGTACATAACTGAATAATGTGATGAATGACAAGTGTTAATTAGTCTGCATGTACTGAATAAGTGTTTGTAATGCAATGCACCCAGAGCTTGAAATATCTTTAGTCTTCTCCTCTCTTCCTGACCACAAGTGGGGGAGGGGCCCGACAAGGGTTATTCCCTTTGTCTATCAAGAAGGTTTAGTAAATATAAAATATAAACAAATAAAACACTCTATAATAGTTGATGTTGATTGTAGATATTTGATTTCTAACTTCAAGATAGCATCTTGATGAAACAAGTTTGAAATATGAGTAGTTAATACTTCCCCCAAATTGAGAAGCTTAAACGTATTACAACACAACGCAGTTGAATCCTTAGTAATCTGCAATTATACTAGTGGTGTGCTTGAGCACAAATGGCGAGCGAGCCTTAAACTACGCTGTAGTTAAATTTGATTTTAACAACTAACACTTACTGGTGATTGAGATTATCAGAATGGTTGATGTTTGATACTACAAAAGTTACCATTAATAAGGTAAGAGAGTGATTTTGTATTCGTTTGCTGAAATCAAATGTCATAACTGCTATTTGCATGAAGTAAGCTAAAACATAGTAACATTTTATGTTACCTAACTATCAGGCTCGCTCGCCATTTGTGCTCAAGCACACCACTAGTTTGTATATACTAGTGGTGTGCTTGAGCACAAATGGCGAGCGAGCCTTAAACTACACTATTGTTAAATGATTGATTTTAACAACTAACACTCAAGCTACTAAAATAAAGTCGAGTTTTTAAATTACGTATGCGGTAAAGTGGCTTCAATGCCATAGTAACCACCGCAACTGTTTGAATTGAAAAAGAAGCAACAAAATCAAGTCACGTTATTTAAAGTTTTTCTTTGTGACATTCTTAATAGTAATTGTAACGCACAATACTTTCACACAACTGAACATACCTACGCATGACTTACCTTCGTGGTTCGTCTAGTGGACAATGAATTTACAAGTTAATGCTGTTGAGTAGGGCTTATAACTGTGACAAATAGCGACTAACTCGAATAAAAATGGAGCTCCCATAAGTTTTTGCGTTTTAACTGCACCCGCAAAAGAATTCAAAGCGGTATACAATTCAACTAAGGTGATACGGGTAATGGTCGCTAAACTGGAGGATTCTGTTTGGTGAAGTTTGGGACGGGGTCGAACGCGGAGCGAACACTGACCCTCCGTATTTTTGTGTTCGCTCCGCGTTCGACCCCGTCCCAAAATGACATACATAAGTCCAAACATATATATATAAATAAATAAACTAGAAAATGCTCGTGTAGCATTGGTTGGGCGAGCGAGCGAAGTTCTGGAATGCGCGCGCGAGCTGAGTTAACAATAACAGAATTACCTGAATAAACTTAGAAAGCAGTGGCAAAGAAGCGCAGTTTGACAAAGACTTCACAATTGTTTCAAGAAGAGAGTAGCTATAAACGTTTTGGTTGAAACAGAGTTGCGTAAGGCAGTGCAGCAGGATTCTCCGCGCTCGTTAATTGAAAAATATTGGAACTGTGAACGCTTTACCTAACTTACGTAATTAGAAGCGCGCGCGAAAACAGAGGTATGCGCGCGCGTTTAAACGACGACGTACGACACGTTTAAAGGACGACGTATTCAGGATTTCCATAGACTACATCTTAGAGTTGCTCGCTCGCTTCGCTCGCTCGCCAATAAACAAACATCCCCGATTTTCAATTGTGTTACCCCTGTAAGTGTCTCGCTCGCTACGCTCGCTCGCCAATTATGTTTGGACGTACGTATGTCATTTTGTTAGTTATGTGGTCGACCCCGTCCCAAATTGCTCTAAACAGAATCCTCTGGTTTATCGATCAGTACCCGTATCACCCTAGAAATTGAATTGTTTACCGTTTTGAATTCTTTTGCGGGTGCAGTTAAAACTTGAAAACTTAAGGGACTTCCATTTCTATTCGAGTTAGTGGTTGTGGTAAGTCAATGCGCTCTTTGTCATGGTTATAAGCCGTGCGCAACAGTATTTACTTGAAAATACATTCTCCACTAGACTACCGCGAAGGTAAGTCTGGTGCATGTCCAGTTGTGTCAGAGTATTGTGTGTTACAACCACTACTTATAGCTAAGGAATATCACAAAGAAAACTTTTAAATAACGTGTATTGTTTTGTTGTTGTTTTTTCCCTTCAATTCAAGCAGTTGCAGAGAGTTGTTACTATGGCACTGAAATCCCTTTACCCTGTATGCGAAATTTAAAAACTGGACCTTATTTTCAGTAGCTTCAGTGTTAGAAGTCAAATTTATTCATATAAAAATAGTATAGTCTTTAGGCTCGCTCACCATTTGTGGTCAAGCACATCACTAGTTATTGTACAGACATCATAATAATATATAGAGTGATGATAATAGAATTAGTCTCAATGAAAACTTTCAGGATATTGCCACACAAGTAATACATACATTAATTAATTTACTAATAGTAATTTGTACAAAAGTTGCATTTGAATTTTCTATTAACTGCTTTTCCTGTATCATTAAATATGTATTTACTAATTGTTGGAATATCTGGTGCACAATTTTCCCTTTTGTGCTGTAGCTAGCACATTACCAGTTACAATAGTAACACAACTGGGTTAGCTAAAAGTAGAAATGCTATTTCCTCCTGGTGTTCAGAATAATGTTAACTTGTGTTGTGCTAGAAATATTATTCAATGCCTCCTCAATTAAAAAAATTTTTTTTCAAAGGCAGTATCTCACAAAAGCTTTAGTGTTCAGTGAGTTGGCATAAAGTTATATATAACTCCATTTGACTGCATACATGAATGCAGAAAGGAGTCTGAAAGCGTGCTCTGCAGTGGTTGCATATGATAACTCACTATAATTACCACAAGCAAGTAGTTAGCTAGCTAAGTAATACAGCAAGAATAAGTGTGACAGAAAGCTGAGTATTGCTTCCAATCTATTATTGAAGTTATTAGAATAAAGTAATAATGGAACTTTCAGAGAACTTGGATTTAAAACCAAACCATGTATCTAATACTACATGGGAGCAGACTTCAATGCTGATTTATCAATGAAAGATAAACAGTGAATTAGCCAGTAATAAAAAAAAGTTAATAATGAGGACAGAACAGTTAAAAAGTATGTGAAGAAACCCAGTTTTAATTTACACTTTCTGTGACTCAAGCAGATAAAAATTTCCAATTTTTACAATAGCAGTTCACATGGACATAATCACAAGTGTAATATCAAAACCACATATATTTTTGAGGGACTGTATTTTGTGAAGATAAATAAAGATATGTATACTACTTTAGATGTCCAATTTTCACACATATTCTCTCTATTCTTTGACTGACCCCAAATAATTATGTAGTACTTCAGCATACTTGGTCCACTTGCATATCTTTATTACAATAATGTAAACATGTTTTTGTTTGCTTAAAATTTATAGTCTGTAACATAGTAAGGATTGTGTAAATTGTTAATTAATAACACTGTTTAAGGAGCTGTGAACCAGACACTAAAATGACAGGCTATTCAACAACTGATTTCAGTAACATATAGTAGCTAAGGCTGATATAATATAGTTGTAGTACTAATACAAAGTTGGCTACAAAGATGTATGTGTCTTTGTGGTCTTTTTCAATGTGCTGCTATGATGCAGTTATATATGCTTCATTAGGTGATAATTCAATAGAAGTCACTGAGTTCTTCACCTCTACTTCTTCATAGAAGGGCACTGTTGTAGGTATTACATCATTATCTCCACTAATTGTCTGATTCTTTCTTTTTGTGTTAGCAAACCTTATTCCACTCCAGAATCCTATGAAAAAGAAAAGAAGGAAACATCCTATTATAGTGAATATTACTATTAATATAAACTCCGTTATAGAGAAATCTAAAGGGTGTGAAGAATGTTGAGATTCCGTGGAAACCTAAGTGAACACAAAAAAGTTCTTTATAAAGATAAAATAGAAGTATATGTTACCTACAGACATATGGGAACCAACTGGACCTGCAGTAT
>WLWD01000228.1_pt1 | contig 101169 bp, 60 predicted proteins | sample 6712731 | NCBI WGS metagenome assembly WLWD01 (sample SAMN12718690, study PRJNA576275) | sponge metagenome | isolation source: marine sponge | host: Mycale hentscheli | place: New Zealand: South Island, Marlborough, Capsize Point | collected 2014-11-01 | reverse complement strand
TGCAAGTTTTATGAGAGCGTAAACATCAGTGAAGACGAATCTTAGGGAAATATAAACTAACATTTTATTTTATGATTGTCGTTGTTTTACGATATTGACTGTTTCTGATCATATACATTGGTCTTAGTGGCTGGTAATTTTTTTTAAATTATATTCTTGAAGTTTGATGATTTTTACATTTGTATGTGGTATGCTTCCAATCAGATATTGGGTGATACAACATGGCATAAGTATACACGTACACTCTTTGACACAATCTTAAATATGTTAGTTGCTAGGCAAAGTTGGAATAATGATAATTATGTTGAGTATAACAAAATCAAAAGATTCTCATGTAATCATAAACATAGCATCTAGACTAAGCTAATGTAACATTACATGTGGAAGAGGAAAATTAAAAAAAAAAACAATTTTAATTACCCAATTCATATGTACTGCATCAATTTGTAAATCACAATGACTACTAACAGACATTTAACAAGATTTTATTATTCTGGATACCACTACATAAGTTCTGATTTTTTTCTGTTTGTTTTTATTTTAAAACATGCCTACTGGTTGATACTCATGTGTTTTAAGTTCCTAATGGATAGAAGGGCTGTATAACAATACAGTAGTGAATAGGAGCGATCAAAATATTCTCACAACTTCAATAACTTATTGTAGTATAAAAAATGAGGACTATATGTTCCAAAAGTTTTTGGACTCGCAAGCTCTTCATCAGTTGATGTTGAAGCTATGTTTTTTAAAACACAAAGATAACATGAATGCAGAAGAGTGAGAAAGTAACCATGATCCTCCACTTCAAGCTGGACTTGATGTATGAAATGCGGTAACCATGTTCCCCCCACCAACCATGACCCAACTTGCAAAGATGAATCCTGACTCTTTAAACACATTCCTATCACTAATTAAAGCGTAGCAACCAAGAACCCCAACTTGCAACGATGAATCCTGACTCTTTAAACACATTCCTATCACTAATTAAAGCGTAGCAACCATGAACCCCAACTTGCAACGATGAATCCTGACTCTTTAAACACATTCCTATCACTAATTAAAGCTTGGCAACCATGAACCCCAACTTGCAACGATGAATCCTGACTCTTTAAACACATTCCTATCACTAATTAAAGCTTGGCAGCCATGAACCCCAACTTGCAACGATGAATCCTGACTCTTTAAACACGTTCCTATCACTAATTAAGCGTGGCAATCATGTCCCCCAACTTGCAACGATGAATCCTGACTCTTTAAACACGTTCCGATCACTAATTAAAGCTTGGCAACCATGAACCCCAACTTGCAACGATGAATCCTGACTCCTATCACTAATTAAAGCGTGGAAACCATGAACCCCAACTTGCAACGATGAATCCTGACTCTTTAAACACATTCCTATCACTAATTAATCGTGGCAACCATGAACCCCAACTTGCAACGATGAATCCTGACTCTTTAAACACATTCCGATCACTAATTAAAGCTTGGCAACCATGAACCCCAACTTGCAACGATGAATCCTGACTCCCATCACTAATTAAAGCTTGGCAACCATGTCTCCCAACTTGCAACAATGAATCCTGACTCTTTAAACACATTCCGATCACTAATTAAAGCTTGGCAACCATGAACCCCAACTTGCAACGATGAATCCTGACTCCCATCACTAATTAAAGCGTGGAAACCATGAACCCCAACTTGCAACGATGAATCCTGACTCCTATCACTAATTAAAGCGTGGAAACCATGAACCCCAACTTGCAACGATGAATCCTGACTCTTTAAACACTTTCCTATCACTAATTAAAGCGTGGCAACCATGACCTCACATGCCATGAATTGCTAACAATAGAGATAATCACTTGCTGCACAATTTGTGACACTCTCTCCTGTAAACTACTGTAGTCTGTAGATGATGGATGCACAAGCTTGTAGCAAACTGTTTTGAGTACTTATTACATGCATTGGGCCATTTCAATATGCAACATCAATATACCTAACACAATAAAGCCAGATGTAATGAGGATTTGTACTTTGCAGCACTGAAAAGATATGTAATTTCATTTATCCGATGTGTAATTGGTTGTGGATTGTACTTGCAAATTTATATTACAAGTAAACTACTGCAAACACCAGTAATGTACTGTAATCATCGATTGAATGTTTTTGTTGGCAAAATTGCAAGTTATAATATATACTTGCTTAGTTTGGATGATATTCAATTTAGAAAGCTTGGTAATTGGAGCTTTATTCAAAATAGATGAACAGAAAGTTAGCTGTAGTAGGTAGGCCCAGCCTATTAGGTGAGCATTTTTGTGCATTCTTCTAATCAGTCTTAGAATTACTCCATACACTGTAATTAATATCTGCAGCAATTTGATTTTATTATCATAAATACCATTGTACTGTTGTTGTTGTTTATATTTTTTAATTTATTTTTTATTTTGTACCCAATGATTCATACAGCTTTACTGTGTACATATATATTGGCTATTAAAAATGAATGATAACGTTTGAAAATAATAACAAATTTTTTTACATAAAAACTTTAAAAAAAAGCTCGGCATAGACAGTTCAGAAGTGAATGGAAAAGTACGTAGTGGAATCTGTGAATTTCTGTAATCACTGATGACTTCAGGCAAGACAACTTCAGAGTGGACTGCACTACATAACATAAACCATAAAACGTCGGTAAAATTTAATACATAATAGTTAGATGTATAATATTTATTGCACCCAGAACATTTTTACTTGAATATTTCTGCAATACCCCAATATTAAACAATTGCCATTAAATGCTTTACTACATTACATATGTACATAGTGTGTGAAGTCAATGAATATTAAATATAACCAGTTATAAATAAACACATTACTATTAGTTGCATGAATGGAATATTTACTTGTATGCTATATGTGACCGGATTTGGGAAAATCGGCCTAAACGCGGCAAACAATTTTTTTCAGTATCACCCGGTAAAGCCTTATGGGTCGATTTTTTTTGAAAAATTTTTTATGGCAGAAATGGATAGACACCAGTTAGCTCTAGCTTATGACGCAGTTGTAAGCTCTGGCGTGCTCTAGAACTCACACTAGGAGGCTAGAAACACTAGCCGGTTGGACTCGTGTACGGAGAGTTGCTAAGAAATTATTGGCGGGCTTTTCACTAACAGCTGGGAAAAAACTGTAGCTAACTAATTCACTTGCTATTCTACATAATTCACGTACTCACGCAATTCTCGTCATCATAGTTTCTTAAGGAGCCCTGCATTAAGCCTTTTAAACTTCTTTCAATCCGCCTGTAACCGATTTATTCCATAGTGTCCCGGAGACACGCAGTAATAGTATACGGACACAAGGCACGCCCCCTGACCTTAGCAACGCCTTTACCGGGCGTTTTTTCGAAATCAGCAATAATAAGTTTTGCAAAAATACTGAAATGTTGTAGTGCGTAGGGCGAAGACGGCTTCTGCTACAGCTTCCAAATTAGGAGGAAGGCATCCCAAGGCCCCGTGCAGACTACTGGTAGTATAAATTAGAAAACTTTAGATGCCGCGTTTAGCCGGGTTTTCACAAATCCGGTCACATATTTTAATCATACACATATTATCATACACATATCAATCCATTCACTGGATGTTGTTTTCACAACATGAGTATACTAGTGGTGTGCTCAAATAGCACAAATGGCGAGTGAGCAGACTCTTTACAAAAAAATAGGACAGAAATCCTTGCGGCAGCAGGATTCTCCGCCCTCGTTAAAAAATACTGGAGTTGTGGACGCTTTACCTAACCCTAACTTACGTAATTTGCGGGGCGGGCGAAAAAAAGAAAAAGAGATACGTGTCGTATGCCACATACAACATATACCCGATTTTACATTCAACACCACCTGATATTTAATTACTCATTACTACTCAATTTCTCATTTCTTCAACTTCATGGGCATCGTCACTGGATTTCATTGCCAATCGTACAGGATACCCCAATTCTGTAATGTGATGTTTCACCGTAAATCATGTCCAATGCTGTTTGTGGCTGGAGGAGGGAGGGAGGGAAGGGGGGGGGGGGCAGCTAATAACTACTGACTATTCAATTCAATCACAAGGAAGGTATTTCCAACAGAGGAAATATAATTTTAATTTTTGGAATGAATATTTCATGACAACAGCCACATACTGTTTTGGATAATTATTTTTGACCGTCTATAGGAAAAGTGGGCACAGCGCGGCACGCATAAACGTCAGGAAAAATCGATTTAATTCTTAAAAATGTATTAAATAAGCCTATGGAAGGTAATGATTAGGGTGCATATATCGACAACGGCTGAAGCAACGGCTTTAAAATTCAGAGAGCTCATTGTACTGATGAGGACGAATGTGCAAGTGCACACAATTTGTTTTGATAGGGCCCGCGTTGTGCCCAATTTTCCTGTAGACGGTCACATTTAATGAGTTGTCACGCATTCAGCTGCTGCGGTCACTTAGCAGGATTTCATACAAGTTTTTTTTTATCATTTGGTGCGTGTTTGTGTGTGTGTTTGTGTATGTGTTTTTGTGTGTGTGTGGGGGGGGGGGGGACCTCCCTCTCCCCCATGTATGAAACGAAATCACACATAACATACACTTACTAGCAGAATTTCTTTTTTACCAGCAGAATTAAGTAAAGCGACAGTAAAAATTTCTCCTACCTACACAACTTCTCCCATCCAGTACAAAATGTCTAAGCTGTAAAAATGTCCACGGGCATGTAAGGAGGCACAAACTTTTTCATGGTGTTTGTTTCAAACTCCATTATGTCTATTCGACTTGTACAAGCGAGATGCATAAATTAGTAATAGAATAATTTTGGTGTTCGGGAAAGGGGGGCATATCGAGGGTGGCTAGCATAGCTATTCAAACACAAGATAGGGTTTCCCAGCTGTAAGTTTCTAATTGAAGCTCGCCATGAACATCCAATTGAACCCTTCTATGGTCCCACCATGGTGCCATGGGACAATTGACGACATTACTGGACAACACTCATGTAACACAGAAAAATAAGCTCCAACTTGATAATCAGCTGCATTGTACGCGGAAGTTGATTGATAGAACAGAACTTGACACAGCTAATTCAGACTATTCCGGACAGCACCCATAAGCAGCACGTATGCCACAGCATCAAAGTAATACAATAGTGTTTTAGTGATGCATGACAATAGCAGGCTAAAGTATACAAAGAGAAAAAGAAAAAATTCACACTATCATTTTCTACAGTTCTTGTAAATCTTTTGCCGCACACTCGTCACTTAAGTTCGACGGTAAATAAAGCGGGGTGGGTGCTTAACCGGTAAGTGGGCGCTTACATTCGACAATGAAAAAAACCCGGGGTGGGTGCTTAACCGGTAGTGGGCGCTTAACCGGAAGACTACAGTACTACAGTTGTGTAATTGTCATGTGCATGCACACTGAGGGGTATTAAATCATAAGATTATGGCATGAATATAGTTTCATATTATTGTATGATGGTTATTTGTAATCAGGAATCAAAATATCAGGGTTTCATACAGAGGGGCGGAAGAGAGGAAATCCCCCCCAAGCAGACATTTCCTCCCCCAAACAGAAATGCTCTCTAATAGAAAAATTAAGAGTACCCCCCCCCCAAAGCCCAAGATTTCCCCTTCCCAATTAATTTTTTGACGAATCCTGTATGAATCCCTGAATATATTTAGATAATGCTGGCTCAAACACAGACAGTCACGTGAAATATGGAGTTCAGTATATCATCATCTGGTTTCCTACTTTAAAAGCTTACAATATCTAGTTCTCAGCTGCTTGATATTTATCCATCAATAGTGTAAAGCTGCCACAAAAATAGAGTTTATGCAACCAAATACCAAATTCTGGATATGTCAAATCCAAGCCGGGGGGGGGGGGGGGGAGAGAAAGAACCAAGTAAGTAATACATTTTATTGTCAAGCATAACTTGACGTAAACAAATTTATACTAGCATTTGTATATTATGCAATGCATTGGATTCCAATAAGACCAGACCTAATTTATTTTTCTGTTGTTTGGGCCAAGGCAGGTCTCTTTTTTCTGGATTGGAAAAAAATTCTATCTAAAGTCAGTTGTGCATGAAACATTTACTTGATGTGAAGAGAGAAAAACAATTAGGTCTGGCCAACAAATCACTTGGTTGCTCACACACAGAATTTCCTAAAAATCTTTCATATATATGTCTGACAGTTGAATAGATGGAATTAAATGTGATTATGGACCATACACTTTACAAAAGAGGGCTAATATTGGGGGCATTCTGATTATAAGGGGCTGAACTTATATTGGGGGGAGGGAACTCAGTCCCAGTGCCCCAGAGTGCATAGAATAAAAAAAGTGATGAAAGTTCACATTGTCAGCTCATTCTTTTACACTCCTATTAATTTAATAACACATAAAAGTACCATCTTATCTCTATGTGTTATTTCTGGCTTAAACAAACAAACCATAATCACACTTTCGAAAACAAATATCTACACACTCAAAATGAAGCACACCACTGAACCACACCTACACACTACATGCAAATGTGTGGCAGTATGTTAGCAAGTGGCAAGTAGAGCTCAATCAAGATAATATTCAAGAACGTACACATGTAGTGAGGATTTTTCGTGACAAATGTGGAGAACATAGCAAGACATGATTAAAACTATTAAACCCTTTCATTCCGGGAGTAGCATTGACGCGCTCCACGTTGTGGTGGACTTCTCCGATTTAAAAAAAAAATTGTTACAGTGAGCTAGAACCTCAAAATTCAGATTATAGGTGCCCAAGGCATTACAGAAGCTTCGAAAATAGTTTTCACCAAAAAAAAAAAAATTTGTAAGTGCTTTTCGAGTTACCTGAAATCAACGACCCCATGGGAAAAATTAAGTCCGGAATGAAAGAGTTGCAAGGTATTTAGCAATATATCATGACACAACTAAACATATGTATGTACTATTGGTAATACTGCTGGATAGACAGCAATTATATAGTGCAACTACTGGTTCTTGATGCACACCTCATGCCAATCTATAAATGAGCAAGATCAACATGAGGAGACCAATATGGTTGCCCATAAACTTACTTCAATGTGCTGTTCTTGCTCATCTGCCAGATGGACCACAGCAATTCTAGTACACAAATAAAATAAAGTACCAATAAAAAAAGTTAGTGATCATGGCATTACCTGAATAATTTATGTACAAAATTCAAGAATGGACAAAATTTACATTAAAAAAAAAAAATCTATACTACATATGTATGTATATTGCATATTAGGCCTCATGGAAAAAATTAGACTGAGGGAGAATGCATCTTTAACCGATTACGCGCGAATAAAAATTTTAATTGCGCCTTACGTAATGCGGTCACGGGCGCATGCGAGACACAGAGGATTGATTGCTTGGTGGGAGGGTGACACTAAGCGAGAGAAAGAAGACGAACGTTTGAAGATTGCCTCGGGGACAGTATTATCGAACGATAGAGTACGCTCTAGGCTATTGGGAAAGCATAAATTCGACGCTAAGGAGCTGTTCCCGACTTAAAAATAACGAAGTACTCGCACCGTTTGGCAAAAACTTTTATGGCATCACACTGAGGCTCTTAGTAAGCGCACTAGTAAGGTTGGAAGTATGGTTTCATGGCTGAAGCAAGTTTGCTACTTGATCATAGAGGTAAGAGAAAGTGTTTTTGCACGCATCGGTCTTACATTCAGGAAGAATTTGTTGATATTTATCTAGGGTGTGTTTTATTTTGAACTGAGCAATCTGTTATAAATTTTGTGAACAGAGAAGCTTTTTATGGCTTTTGTGCATGAAAACAGGTACATCACAAATAAATGATAGAATATTTTAGTGTATTCAGTTTGGTACTCCAAGGTGTCTTTACTTTTGATGTGCTGGTGGCTGCATTGTTGACAGAATAGTTAGTGATATTACTATCAAGTGCAACTGGCCATAGCATACTAGAAGTATATGTCAGAGGGCTCCCTGCAGTCTCACCTATTGTATAACAATATTTTTACTTATTGTTATAAAGAATGTGGTTAAAATTCCTGTAGAAATCGCTACCTTTCAGAATCATCAATTCCGTTCTCTCGTCAGAGTCCTTGACCATCTAGTGACTGCTACAGTCACTACACCCATCAGTACTGAAGTTATTCTTGCTGTCATCAAACTCCTCGTCACTACCACCAGAGTTACTGCCATTCTGGTCACTGCCATCCTTGTCACTGCCATGCTGTGCCAGGTCAAGAACAACGTCTTCATCACTAGGATGCTGAAGTGCCAGTGTTCCACTTGCCAAGATAGCTTTCTACTTGTTTTATCATGAGCAGTTATAGCTAAAGTAATATTGGGTTCTAAAAAATTATTCTGTTACCTTTATTATTTTATGAAATATATTTTCAATTTATACTTTATCAGAAAGAAGTCTTATTGTTGTGACAAAATTTACTCAACATTTTCTTATGGCAGTCTATGTATTTTATAAGCCTAAAATATACTTACAACAATATAGAATCGTCTGCAATAGTGATCGGTGGCTTCCTTGACTCCACAAAGCTGTAGGGCGAAATGGACGCGAAGACGCATTTTTTGACGCATTTTTGCGTCCTCCGCGGTTATCGATTTTTCTTAATTGACGCATATTTGCGTCATTCGCGTGTAATCGGTTAATGCTTTACAACCAAGGTATTCACACAGAGGGATAGTGTCGTCAGGTCAGGCAATTTAGCCAATATACTGGTAGCCGATATTTTCAGGTAGATACGGACAATCAATATGATGTGAATTAGTCAAACCATGACATAAAATAATTATTGTTGAGGACCGAAACTTGAGGAATACGGGGCAGTCATCAGACAATATGCCCGAGGTTGCCATGGTTAAAAAATTTCCATGTACTATGAGGGGGGGGATCCCCAAGCCAACGTTACCCCTCCCCCCAAACTGAAGTGCTCTCTAATAGAATTAGTAAAAGTGTCCCCCTCCAAAGCCCAGGATCTCCCCTCCCTAAAAATCTTTTTGAACGAATCCTGTATGAATCCCTTTTTAAGTAATACAAATACGTGTAGTTCAATAGGAACTGTTTGAATTCTTGAAATGGTAAAACATGTGGTAATATTCCGCAGTACACAGGGATCAAGTTTGTGGTGGGTTATTGCACCCCCTTGAGCAAATTTTTTACGGTTATTGCGTCTCCGTAAGGCACACAATAAAAAGTTTAATATTGGACACCACAGAATATCACTTGTTGTTTGGCACATTAGCACTCACATGTCACGTCACTTGTAATGTTCAAAAAGTGTTGGTTAAGTTTTTGAACTGCGGGGCAAAAACATTGTTTCTAAGGACGACGCACGTGGTACAAGATAGATACGGAATAGAAAAGCCTGTCAGGTAACTCACTCGTTTCAGGTTATAACCAAAAAACACAGCGCATAAGCCCACACTTTTCTATTGCGTATTTTATAATCATACTGGCACTCGTGCTAATATATGGTCCAAACAATTTGTGATATTCTGCAGTTACCCAATGATTATATTGAACTAGCTAATGGTAATAGATTATTGTACTCTAGTTATAGCCCAGCAGTAGTACCTTGGAAGAATTAGTTCACTGTCTTCAGCAGTCATTCCTCCTTTTCAACTGTGAATCAGCACCATCTACTTCATCATTGGCATTGGCCTCTGCAATGAAGCTATTACCACTCTAGAAGTGCCACGCTGCATTAATATATAATATATTCCCTCATAGCACTATAACAAAACAATAAGAACAGCAGAGAAATATATCCATTGCCTGGGAGAGAACTATTGGTGAATAACATTTGTAATTTATGGTTGCTTCAGAGTTGGGGTTGATTATGATTACAATCGTAATCGATAAGTTATTGCATAATCGTAATCATAATCAAAATAATGTGGCAAATTGTGGGTGTAATCATAATCACATATTCGTAATCAAACCCATAGAACCATTACTGGTAATATTAGCAGTAAAGTAAAACACAGCAAGTGTTAGCTGTAATTAGAATAAACAGAGTTATAACAGCTGAACTTAAGGCCACTAATGTACGTAGCCTGCAACTACTTCCATTCTCCAGTATCTACACTGGGAAAACATTTAGACCAGAAAGATGACGTCTATCAAACGAACTGTTTGAAAAAACTTTTTTTTTGTTGTAACAATCCTTATTTTTCTGACAAATCAATTATATATAATCATAATCAACGTTTCATAATCATACTGTAATCATAATAATCATGTTACCGTAACCAACCCCCAAGTGTGGTTGTTACAAAGGTAAAATTATATTTCATTTCATTACGCCAGTGTTAATCTTTCTGTTCTAAATATAGGGGGGAAATCCTGATCTGAAACATGCACTGGCCTTACAGTTACTGACTGTGCTCCTTTTAACGACGCACCATACTCGTATGAAAGTCACCACATGAAAAATGTGATTATTGTCATTATTTATGCAACATAACCTAATACAAAATGGCATGGGCGTGGTTTTGCTGCCTCTTGCTAGTTTTTAGCACTTTGCTAGCTCTTTTTTTGCTACTTGTAGCACTTGTTTGGAGGGAGCGACATGAATGTGCTGAATGAACCACACACAGTGCAGGGTTTCATCCAGGGGAGGGGAGGGGGATATCCCCCCCACTTATTTTACCTACTCAGAATTAAAATGTTTACAGCACAGCATCAAAATCACCTTGGTCAAGTGCTGGCCCTTCTATAGCTAAGGCTATTAGTTTTGATAGTGAATAAAATTGAAGCCTATTTTGAAGACGATTCTGATTTCTACTGTCGCTATGATTTGGATAGCAAAAAGTATTACCAGTACTTAAAATTATTACCTACTCCACTTTAATTTCGACCCCCCCCCCCCAAGACAAAAAATTTCTGGATGAAACCCTGCAGTGTACTGCAAATCCTCCAAGAAAACTCTCCTACCATGGCAGATTCATAGTGTCTGTTCCAAATTGGAATAATGGATAATGAACCCCGCCCGCCGGCGCTAGCTTATTAGGGTTGTAACTTACAATAATATTGGTATGAATACAACGGTAGGCAGAAAAATGATTCACACATTCGTCTATCCCGAGGTCTATCCCCACAAGTTTATTTGAGCACTACTACTATACACGTCTACATTTTCAAGACTGATCTTCATAAAATCGGTAAAGGGTAGATGGAATTACATATCTCTAAATAGGGTAAAGAGTTTCTGACGTTATCACGTGAGAAAGCGCACTTGCTGTGTACGTAAGGAATTTGGCGGTTCATTTGATCTAAAAGGTCTACTACATTTATTCAAAATGTGCCAATTGGTACCGTTACCACGAAATGCTGCAAGTAAGTGAGGTGGGGAAAGGAGAAGTCATTGTTTTATAGGTGTAGCTAAACTAGTGGCAGGCATTGGACGGCATAAATATTAATTTATAGGGAAAGGGTGGGGGTAGGGCTAGGTAAGAAATACAGTATTTCTGCCAGCAGCTAGCAGCTGTGTTTAATTGATATAGCAGACAAGAATTTTAATGTTGATATGAAACCCATTGTGTACGAGTTATTTATAGACCCTTTACCTAACTTTTTGAGACCAAGGTGAACTATAGTCTGGTGTTGCCGACCCTTACCTTTTTTTTAATATTGTGCCTGGGTGGAGGAAAGGGTCTGGGGACTCAAGTACCAATGATCAGATTCTGGCGCTAACCACCAATTTAAAACATTCACCACAGTGGTTGTATACTTCATCTCAATAACGGTTGAAGAGATTCACCATAACTTACCAGCCAGATAGTTTGATAAAAGTAACCTGAAGCTGTACAGCGGTAGTGACAGTCAATTGCTAAAGGCTTGTGGTATAGCCATTTCTAGAGCTGGTACGTATGTGGAAGTGGTCCACAGACCCTGATAATTCAATTGGCTATACATTATGTATGTGTTAGCATTTTGCTGTATGCCAAACTGAACTCACCCCCAGAACTGGGTCCCTTGACAGATTCATTGATAAACAGTGTATCTTTTTTTTGTTTCAACGAGACTAGGTTAATTCAACTAGACCCTGTGTACAAGGGTAAATACAATCTTTTTCTTACCATGCAATACAAGCGCCTTCTGATATCAAGTACATGTTGCAAGCATTAGGGACCTTTCTTGAATAATAGACTGCAAGACTACCAGAGTGTCCACAATTGGGCTTAATTAGAGCATGCGCAAAAAATTATTTCAAACTGGTCATTGGTACTAGAGTCCCCAGACCCTTTCCTCCTCCCCCGCACCATATTAAAAGGAGGTAAAGGGTCGGCAACGCCAGACTAGGTGAACTAACACAGTATCAGAGTTCCAAGCAATCTGCACTACATCGCACAAATTAGAAACTAAAATAATATCATTTGCAGCACTGTGCAGGTCTCACAAAAAAAAAGGTGAATGGTCTTGATATTAGACTAACTCAATTTGGAATTGTAGCAGCAATTTTGACCAGTAATTGTAAAAGATTTGCAAGTTATTCTTTTTTGATTTGCAGTTGTGAGGTTATTCAGTACTTTTTTCTCTAATGAAATAATATTGATTAAGAAGTATTGGTATACCATTGGGAGTTGTTGTGTGTTTTAAAATTTGTAGGGTATTTATATGAGCAGTGGAGGTAATGTGACTTTGCTGTAATTGGTATTTCCCTGCAAGAAGTGATGTGGCATCCCTTATTTTTTAGCCAGACTAGGTTAATGAAATGGGTTGGCAGAGATGAGATTCTGAGTTATTTTCTTGCTGAACTTATTGGTGTTTACTTTAAGAGAGAGAGTTTTGAGTGCTTTAAGTTTACAAATCCACTGAGTCTGTAGTACTATTTTAACTGTTATTTTATTATCATGAACCTTTTTAAAGTCATGTGTAACTTGTGCATGTCAGTCTGGAACCGAGGGGGGTCAACAAACTACAAGTCATTTTAATAGACTCACTATATTGATGTCCCCTTACCACAAATCACACATGCGGTTAATGCATTAATAGCTTGTGTCTGGTTGATGGTGTCCATTACTCAGAACACAGAGAGGCTCGAGTATACTGCTAATCATTTTCTAGAATGAACCCTTTACCTATTTATCCTAATGCCATTGATGTCCTTACTGTACATGCATAATCTAGGGGTTCCTTTAATGCTGCAAATAATGGACCAGAGTCTATCTGATGTTATACCCTTAATTTGAAAGGACATTTATAATTTTGGCCTGACATGTACTTATGAAAGTACATACCACAATAGTGCCAAAATTATATCTGACATGATCTTCCAATTTGAATTTGATCAGGTATTTAAGAATTAGACCGAAATTTGATGTCAAAGTGTTTCTGTTCCCATAGTATACATAACCTTTCATTTTTATTGGACAATGATAATAGTTAATATTAATTTAGTAACTATTTTCATGTGTGTATGCAGGTAAAAGGTTTTGTATCAAGGCGTAATCTATACACAAGCTTCAAAGGACTTGCTAAGTAAGTTTTATACAAGTGTAATAGGGAATGTAAATTCACTCCATAAATGTCCAGAAATGCCAGAAATTGTCCGACCCATCCCATCGTGAATTAAATTTGCAATATCAAAAAGTATTATCTGTAATGAGGTAAAGGGTTCCCTTGCTTCACACTGTAACTCAGGATTGGTTTACCACGTCCAATCCAGTTTACTAAGTGGGGTTTATGTTTTAAGTGTTCTGAGGCAAAATCGTGTGTTCTTCAACCCTTTTACTGGCAGGTGACTGACCACCAATTCGGTAAAGAATGGGCACATATTTTTAAAAACTTTTTTCCAGTAAAGATTTATACCAATACAAACAATTCCGAAGCAAACTGAGCTATTTAGAAAATGCCTGCAATAGCTCCAGACTGCTGTTTGAAAAAAAATTTAGGAAAATATTTGGTGCTTACGGATACGCCTTTTTTTTTTATGAAGTACTACTTCATGTCAGAGAAACTGTATTAAAAACAACAACAACTGTGTCGCCATTCTAGTGAATAATCGTAATTGTAAAGCGAACCACGGCGCCATGTGGCGTTTGAAACTGAGGTGGTAGTGGACGTTATATTCCCATTTAGGTACTGCCATATAGAGTGATAGTGAAAATAGAAGTTAATATAATACAATATATATAAGGGGCTTTAGTTATTATTATTTGTGGGCTGCACAGTTAGTTGACGTAGACATGTTGCCTGTAGTAACATTTTGTAATAATTTATCAAATATGGAAGTTAATGTGTTCAATGTTCTTTGTGTTTAGATGAAGCTGAGTGAATAGAGATTGTCTTAAAGGTGTGTCTGTGATGGATGATTGAAGAACTCTACATCACTGAGGGAGTGAACTGTCATCATTAGACCTAAACATACAAACATACAATTTTTGTGTCATCTCATACCCGTATTGTATGTGAAATAATATTTACTGTATTACTACCTGAATATAATCACATGGCGTTACAGTACACTTTATATTGGCGAAGAATTACACCCTATAGGGTGTGTTTTGGTGTTCATATACACTGTAGGAGTGTAGTGTAACACTCCTATGAGTGTGATAGGGGTGTAATGGTACACCCTATTTGGTATACTAGGAGGGTGTTTGAAGGGTGTAACGGGACACTAATTTGGGGGTGTATCAATACACCTCATGGGGTGTAGTACAGACAGTGTAGTTGGAACACCAAAAGAGGTGTAATGTAACACCACGTTTTTTACAGTGTACTGAGGCATGTCTTATCTTTCTATTTCGATTAGCAACTATGATGAGCAACAAAGCAATGCGGCATAAATTATGCTGCAACAAATTCAAGGTCACTAACAGCAGTGAGGACAGCAGAGAAAATATTCCATAGAAGATAGGGAGCCCTAAAGCATTGCAGCCTGTAATAATTGCTTCTTAGTGTTACAACAAAGGATCTGATTTTTTATTGCAGAGACTGAAAAAAGCACCAAAGTCATTACACATGTACTTTTGTATCTAATGAACATTATTTATACTAGTAATGATAGCAGCACTAGTAGCTATTGCAGGCAGAAAATGCAAAATAAAAAAGTGATATACATGATTATGAACTTAACTACAATAGCATGTAAGCTATACATACCAGTGTATATTACCATGTATATTATGTTTTAAATTCTAGGCATAGCTGTACTAAACAAAAGAACTTTAAGGCTTTCTTTCCTAATGCTACCTGACAATTCGTTATTGTTTTAATCATTACATCGATGTCATATAAAAGAATTAGTTAGGTTTTCTCAAATTCTTGAATAATATATAACTATAATAATTATGTGTGGTGTATATAAAAGTAGGTTTGTTTATTTTAATGGCAATTTGAATAATTCAAGGTTGATTAATTACAATAAAAATTGCTTCTTTTTTGTTTAAGCTAGCTATTTGTTTTTGCTTCGTCTTTCATCCACTCTACTATAAGTTCACTGGAATTTGCTGTCCGCTGATGCTCTTAATAGCTTAGTTTACTTTAACTATAACCACAAATTAAAATGTAATAGTTGAATTATTCAGGGCCTGAATACATGGTCAGGCTGGGCAGGCTCTGTATGGGATGACTTTATTTGCTCAGTATATTCAGTTGAATACAAACATAGCTACTGTAGCACTATTTAATAGCAGCAAAGAAATGGTATGAACCATGTAGCCAGATACATTTGATTACATAAAATGCTGCTATAGTACGTAAACTGCTTCCTTTAACTTTAATAATTCCCATAATTGCCACTGTTGAAAGGATCTATTCAGCACTTTTGCCACTAAGTAACTATATATATACCTAGAATGACTAAAGAAATTTGGATAAATATCTGCTTCATTTTGGCTTATAGAATAGTTTAAGTTAAGTTGAACAACTACAGATAAATAGAAGAAAGATAATGCAATCTACTTTGGTACCTTCTTAAGCATTTTGTTAATAGCTTTAATTTCGCATCAGTCTCTCCCACCCCTCCCACTTTTTTGAGCTAACTAAGTCTGGTACTTTTCTCAGTAATGACTTATTTAAGAAGTGTCTTGCTACCCACAACTAGCTATATATAACATACCTCCTTCTACTCATAATGTACCTACAATTGGTCTATTAATGACCTAAATAAGTGTTTATACTTTTATGCATAATCAGTAATAATTGGTCAGCACAGGTGAGATGGATGAACTATCAGTAGAAACCGCAGGAGGATTAATAATACCTCCTTTAATCTTAGAAAAAAGTGATTTTAATGGAGCTGTAGGAGAACATGGAAACTCAAGGATGAAGGCACTATCCAGGAGTCACCAAGTAGAATGATGTCACAGAAAGGCGAAGACTTTCTAGTTCTAAAACTATTACTTGCTTGGGAGGAATTTATGCAATTTGTAGCATCACTATTATTGTGAAGTAACATGAATCAAAATTCTGTAGCCGATGTGTGAAAGAAACTCATATTCTTTTCCAGTCTTTATGATTTCTTGGAGGTACAGACTTATCTCTGAGACTCACGTTTTGTGACTCGGTAATAGGAAGATGAACCGCTATACTATATGCTTTTTGTGCACATTGCTAACTTTTGAAAGGTCAGCTGACATAAGCATGGGGACTATTATCCAATTTATAGTGGTACCACAACAATACCACCTTGATGTGATCTTATTGAGGTTTAAGGACACTGGAATGACTGTTCATGACAGTTGCAACTAAAGATAAGTCAAGATTGGTTTTTACATGTGAGATCTTCCAAGTTAAACTGCCACAAAGTGCACTGCTAAACCAACCCACAACTTCACCTTATGGGGATCCACCCAGAAGATAGCTAGTACATGCAAACAGGGAAACAACACTGTAGATATACCTCACTGTTCCAAGAAAGAAATATCCTGCAGCAGTCACAAATTAATATTAAATTACAATTTAGTAAGAAGTATCATGAAGTTAGAATTCTTGTTTATGCATGACTTGTTTTCACTATAGCCTTACTTAAATAACTGGCTCTTTTACATGTCATCAACACATTGTGCTTATCTTTTATAAATGTTGTCATGCTTTAATGAATGAATCGTCAAACTGAGAATGGTCATTTGGGCTAATAGGCATTAATTCATAATGTACATAAACATATTACAATTTTTTAAACTTTCATATTAGCTAATTACACTTTTGATGTTATATTGTTTGTAAGCAAGAAATCATGTGTATAACAGCATGATAGCCAGTATAAAACTAGCTATTGAATATCTTTTTAAAAACTATAATTTTATTTAACACAAAAAATTGAGCATTGAAGATGAATTTGACTTTTTTGTTTATGAATGACATAAAAATGTGACCGTCTATTTCGTCTGCTGAGCTGGTTTGTGTGACAACAATTAGGATCAAACTCAAGTTTCTGCATAATCTGCAAGAACATGGAATCAAAATTGAAAGACATATCGCAAATGTTTGCATAAAGCAAAGTTAGGTTTTTAGTAGGCAGAACAAAAATACAATGTCAGTGGCTTAGTTAGACTTGCCCCCTCAATTATTCGCTGGTAAAATATAATTATAATGATAAAACTAATAATAAAAAAAACAACAACCAACAATACTGGCCTTAATTACAAACTAAATTTATGGTCTGGAAATACCAGAATGTCTACTTGAGCACAATTATATTTGATAGCAGCAAAGAAGTGGTATGAATCAATTAGCCAGATACATTTGATTATTTGATTACACAAAATGCTACCATTAGTACTTAATTGCTGCTTCATTTTTTGCTTTGATAATTCCTATAACATTATTTGCCACTGTTGAAAGGATCTATTCAGCACCAAAGCAATGAACTAATTATGAACCTACGATCAGGAATGAATAAACAAATTTGGTTAAATAGCTATGTGCTTAATTTTCACGGTGTACAAAGAGCTTACAGAACACTTGAACTTAATTTCTAAATCTAGAGAAACTTGAAGAAGGTAATAGCTAAATCTACTTAAGTAATTTCTTTTCTATTAAGCCTTAATGTTAATTGCTTGAATTTCATATCAGCCCCGCCCCCTCCCCCTCCCCCCCTTTTTTTTAAGTGGTCTAACTAAGGCTCTGGCAATTTACTTTTCCCATGACTCCCATCAAGAGTGGATACTTTTGTGTATAATCAATAATAATTTATAAACATGAATGAGAGGAGATGAACTACCAGTGGAAGCTGAACAGGAGAAAAAGTAATGATACCTCCTTCTTTGAAGAAAGTGACTATAAAGGAACTGGACAAAGAATAAAAGATGAAGGCACTGGCCAGGAGTCACCAAATCGTATGATGTCACAGAGAGATAAAAACTCACAAGTTCTAATATTACACTTGCTTTGAGGGGAGTTTTGCAGTTCATGGCATTACATTTATTGTAGGGGAAGATGATGGGCTAATAAGAAATTTTGCAACTGATGTGTGCAGAGAGTAGGACTATCTCCTTTCCCAGCCTTCATGGCTTTTTTGAAGATACAGACGTACCTCTGAGTGTCACCATTAGTGACATGGTGATAGGAATGTGATCAGTTATCCTTTAATGCAATTTGTGCACATAATTTTTGCAAGGTCAGCACACACAAACTGGGGACTGCTGTCCACTTAGCGATACCACAAAAGTACTGCCTGTGATATAAATGAGATTTAAGGAAACCGGAATGACAGTTCAAGAAAACTTAAATTATATTTTGGATGTCATTATAATTTACACTTGTATTAAATTTTATGATACAAAAATATTGACACCGCTTTTACTTTGTAAGATAAAGAAATCATGCAAATAACAGAAGTGACAAAAACAATAACAACAGCAAATCTTTTAACAACTATTATATTATTATGTAGCACAAAAATGTGATCATTAAAGATGAATTTAATTGTTTCTGATTGGCAAAAAAATTGTGACTGTATATTTCATTTGCAGAGCTGCTTTGTATGACAACAATTTGGATCAAACTCAAGTTTCTACATAACCTGTAACATGAAATCGAAACTGAAAAACATTCTACAAATAGGCTAGGTTAGGTTTTTACACCACAAAATACAATTTCATGCACTTTCTATCTAAACATTATTTGCAGCTATAAATGCGGGAATGGCTGGCCAGGTAATATAAGACATTATTGTGGCTTCATTGAACAAAATAATAATGACTATCATAGAAACTTTATTGTATTAGATGATCACTTTGTATTTAAGTTAATATTATATTTCTGCAATGTACAAGACTAGGCAAAATAGAATAAACTGAGAAACAAAACTGGGGAATACTCCCTGGAATAAATTAGCTAACAGGCCATGAAATACCCACTGAGACTAGTATAATGGTTTTATGGGTGAGTTAGTAAGAGGCTACTCTCCAGGAAATCACATTGTACAAGATGAGTAGAAAGATATAATAGATGAAAAAAAACTAACTAAAATTTTTAGATGACCGTAAATTCAATTAAAACCAAGACTATTAGCAGAGTGGATGACAAAAGCTAAGCCATTTTTATTGTAACTAATTTACTTTGAATCGTGTCATTATTAAAATCAAGATATAAAATGCTATAAAGTAAACATTCTCTAAAATATAGTAAACATTCTCTGAAATGATATTTATCACACTTCATGTATATACCTAAAATTTTATAGAGAAATAATGCTATTTTTGAAGTTTTTATTTCAAAAGGACATGAACTACTTTCTTTTAAGGAGTCTCATTATTGAAAAATTGGAGAGACCACACAAAATAACCCAAACTAAGTCAATTGAACTAAAATCATCGATATGATATTGAAGAAATACTAAATACTATATAACTTAATCTTCAGGGAGAATTAGGAAAACAAAACTACAACTAAGCCTTCAAGATGTTTACGAATCACAGTTAGAGTTGTGGGGAGTATTTGGGTTTCAAACCACCCTCAGAAACACGCAATCAGTAGGTAGAACTACCACCAAGAGGCAAACTCATTATGGCCTATACTGGACCCTCAGCAGTAACTGAATCAATTACTCCTCCAAGGATCAGATCTATAAAGGAGCAATCAATTAACATTAGTTGCTGTATAAAAGGAGATGTGAAGATAACTTACAAACAAATACTGATTGAAGCTATGGATGGGATGGTTAAATATAGCCATCCATCCACAAACGACAAAGTACTGACTGTGTTCAGTAGATGAGAGCATACTAATGTTGTTGTTTTGGTTGAATATTTAGCTACATATAGTTTTTTGACACAAAATATTTTAAGATTAATTTTAGTTATAGATTCACTAGCAAAGACTACAATTTTAGTCTTAATTTTGGTTTTTCCAATGTACTAAATTCAATTCTAGTTTTAGTTTTTAGTTTTACAAATTTACTAACTTTCTATTCAGAATTCTATTTAGTTTTTGTAATCCACCATTGTTGTTAGTTGTCTTTTTAGCTTTTTTTTTTCTAACAGGAGAACAATAATTATTTATTTTTTGAAATAATTATTACCCTTGGTCAGTCTCTACTTACTGAACGACAGCAAATAATACAACAAGGACACTGAATGATTTGATATGCTGTCCAACAGTTTGCCTTAGCCAAACAATTATACGCAGGTGCTACGAAGAAACGATTGGGTAAAGGGTTTTGCTTCCTGGGGCTACCACACTGGTCATTCGTCTTCTTTCAGAGATGTCACTACAAATATGATGGAGAGACTAGAAATGAGTGTGGACGACCTCCTGGAGTATGCCCTTAATATTCCACTTGCAGTGAAGACATAAATTCTTAGTGTATATAGCATGGAAAGAAATTGCAAGAGAAAGTTCTCAGAGAATGGTTAGCTATATTTATAGTTTTGATTAAAAAATAATTTTAGTTTTAGTTTTTATTCAAGAGCTCTATGACCTTTTGTTTTAGTTTTAGTTATTCATCCTTTGTGATATTTAGTTCTGGTTAGTTTACTAAAAAGTTTTAAGTGTAACTAATGCTTAATAATAACATCTCTGTAGTCTTTCACCTTTTTTGTGGGAGCCCCCACAGAAGTATATGTGCAAAAACCAAAAAAAGGAACAATTGTAGTGATACTAGAAAGTTGTTTTGTTTGCTTGGAAAGTTGTTCTGTTTGCTTATTAGCTACTAGTTTGTGGGGGTATTAAACCAAGTCCTTGCTCAATCACTATGCGTAAGTCCCAAGTTCCAACTGGGTACACTGCCACCAGAATTGGTCTATTGGGGTAGTCTGACACTCTTCTATCAGCAACTTATAGCTATCCTATCACTTCCTAACTAGCCCCGAAAGTATTCAAGGAAGTTACAATGAAAGATAAAATAGATATTAAGCTAATAAGGTATGGTGCAGATAAAAAGAATGACAGAGACAAATTGAAACTGGGTGGAGTGACTACAGTGATTTTATAGCCATCCACCCACATAGTGTGACATAAAAAGAAAGCTAGGTGTGTGCACATGCTCAAAGGTGATACCATGTGTGCCTAAAGTTAGTTCTGAATATTTAGTTCCAAAACTGTAACCAGTGTGGTAGCTGATGATGTAGCAGCTGACAACAACTATACCGCACAGTCACGCACACCCAGCTTCTCTCCCTGCTATCCCTGTGCGGGTGGGCCCACAAAGCTATGTAAAATAATCTAGTTAGTGCACAAAACTCCAATTTGAACTCATGTATTGAAGTTAAATTCAATGCTTCTAAAGTTTCTCTTAAACTCTCCAAATATTGCTCCATTTTTATTTAGCACATGAATGTGACAACAGGGGTTTACTGTGTATGTCTTTATTTCACTATGTATTCACTTCACTCAGTTTCTCTGATTATGCAAGATCAATTTATATACAATATTTAGTGTCAAACAGAAAAAAAATGACTAATGAGTGTTCATATAATATAATGTAAAACACAAACTTTAAGAATTAATTGTGTATTTAGCTAATTGAATGTGACACTATGATTATAATATTGTTTGTGGTTTAAGAGCATTTGTATTAAATATGTAGAAATAGATAGTAGATATCAGTGACACTTTGCCAGCTTTGATTCTCAGTGCATGGTAGCTACAACAACAACAAATAAATACAAAATGGGTGATTAATAGATAAAAGTGATTTTATTATGTACTAAACAGGGCCTAATATCTGTTGCAACAGCATTAAACTAAACAGGATGTGGCTTAAGCTATACGTATTCTAGTGAACTTACAGTGCCTCTCCACCAACTCTTCATAAAGATCAAAATTTAAAAATAGGACAGATTCTGTTAATTTTTTCCAACTAGCTGCTTGGTCATTGCATAGCCACAAGAAGAGAGCTTTCTGTAAACACTGTGAGCATTCGTGATTACAATCACGTTTTATGGTGTCAATATCCCATTGCTTGATACCAAGTGAGAGGGCAAGTTCATCCCATACTGCAGTCACTCTACCACCCAATTCTTTAATCACGAGTGACAAGTCTTCAGGTTCTGAAGATAAAAAAAATGCAACAACAAAACAAAGATTAATTTCATCAGTACACTGTAACATTTACATATGAGATATTATATATGTATCATGGATATAATAAAAACTTACTTAGTTGACTGATGTCTACCCTCTGCAGATTCTCCTTAACTACAGCAAAGTTTTGTCCTTTGTCCTCATTAGTTTCTAGTTCCATTCTACTGCTTGGCAGTTTAACATCTGATTTACTTCCTGAAAACATACATTCGTATTATTTAGTTGCATGATAATTTAACTAAAGCCGAGTAAGAAAAGTTCATAAGGTACTCAGTTGTGCAAACAGGATTAATACTTACGTAGTATTAGCAATCTTGACATTCAATGGAATAACATTAACTATAGAGTAAAGTATAATGCTAAGGCTTGTTATCACAGCAACTTTTAATACATGTTTGATCGTTTCTCACCTTCATGCTGCATGCCATTGTTAAGTGATTTATACTGAAATACATGTGATTATTACTGGTAAAATTTATAAAAGTAAATTCCACGTATAGGTAATGAGTGCAAAGAAGGGGAGGTGACTTTTATGCCAGAAATAATTCATAAAGAAACAATCCTTCCATCTCAATAACCAATAATAGCTCTAATTAGTGCATTCAAACTTTTTGCAGCCATAACATTAATATCTCACAGCAACAAAATTAGTATTTGGATAATTGTGCACACTGTAAGGTTTTTTTGAAGTGCAAAAATGGAGTTTAACACTTAGAATTTAATTACTAGTGTCTATTGATTCCTTATGAGACTGTAGATCTAAACTAACACTCATCTTTGTTACCTGAAAATTTCGTTTCATTGGAATCAGCATGGCACATATATTTCTAAATAATATATAGACAAGAATTAAAATCATTTGCAGTAAACATAGACTTCACATACTTAGTATTGCAAGGGAATAAATGTACTGCACAATGTTATTTAATACCCTTACACTATCACACCATCATCAACTTCTGCTACTGCCCTGTACTTACATTACGAATTTACACTTATAAATCTGCTTATTTGGGATGTATTAATCCTAGAAATTGCCCAAAATAGAAATTGTGTATAGAATATAAAGTAATGCCTAGGTCATTATGAGTGTAATTGTATTATATTTCTGTCTTTATAATCTGATTGTAATTTACAGTTACAACATTAAACCAGCATAATATGGCCGAACGAACTACCACAAATTAACTCATAAACACCATAGAATTTGTAATGTGCATGAATTAATTCTTATATTGCTAATTTAATATTTTTGTACTTGGGTTTTTTTTAAATTGTTCAAGCAAGTTAATCAATCAATCATAAACAAATAATTGATGTACATTTGTAATACTTCAATCTAACAAGCACAATTGTATGACACTAGCAAGTAGCCTGCCACACTGTGGCCCTTGATGTTCTAACTTATGCAAATTAGGAATGCATAGCAGCACAAAATATTTTTTATACATTCTTATATCAATTACTTGATGTAGTCACAAAAATTTCCCTCTATCATTATCCTTCATCCTCTGTCATCTCAGCTCATGCTTATCCTCCTCTTTTCCTCTCTTCTTCAATTCTTTAATTTTGAGCCAAGGCTTCCCTTATTCTCCCTCCTTTGTTTACCTCTTCCTATTTCTCAGTCTCTCTTTTATTCTATCCATGATTGTGAATTTAATCTATTGCCATTAAATGCCTTTATCAAATTCGTTATACTTACCTGTTCTTAGGCTACACAATGGTCATCTTTCTCTCCTCTACTGAAAGCGATAATCCTTTACTGATTCAATTCATAGCAATGCTTTACCAACCGGGCTCAGCAAATTAATTAATTTCATAAATGCACACACCGTTGTCATCATCATTGTCATTATTGACACACAAACACATTTGATAAAATAGATAATTTACAAATGGAATCTTTTATATTTGTGCGTACATAAATTGGGATTGTTTGATAAGGGTAATGGCTAAATGTAGCTAGTACAAGTGACAACACTTAATAGGAAATTTTGAGTGGAGAGCCTCCTTCAATTATACAATTGTATAGCTGATAAGACTCCAGAGTCATAAAAGTTTCTATCTCTATGATATCATTCATGCTCTTAAATAACAACCCCATTTAATGTGTGCATATCTAATTTAAGTTAATGATTTTTTTACCTCTCCAAACCACACTTTGTGTTCTTCTGCCATTTCAACTCTTGTCTTAAGCCCTTTGGAGTTGATACACAACATGATGCTGGGATCATAATCTCCTTTCTTCACCACACACAAGTGATCTTTCTCAGAATGAATCGGACAATCGAATGCTAATTGATATCGACGACTGACAGTTTTTAGATTGTAAGTGTTTAGAACAGTGTCTGTGTTCTCTGTGACATTATCCAGAGTGTCTTCAATTAGTATTCTGACTTCATTGCAAACTTGAGAAGCTGATATCCTCCATCTTTTAGGTCTAGCCAGGATAATTTGAAAGAAGTTGGGTCTTGCTATAAAGAATACTTTGTTTCCATCTTTTCCATAAATGAATGGAATGAAGTTTTTACTTACGCTCTCTTCATCCATGAGCTCAAAAGGATACATCTGACTCTAAGTTAGGGATATTTTAAAAACAATATTAATATTACATGATAAAAAAAGTTATCACATGAATATAAATTACCTCTTTGGATGCCTGGCCTACAAGGCTTGCTATCAAAGATGGAAATACTCCAATAGGCACAAATCCAGAAATGAAATACACTTTCAGTATGAAAACTTTGGCATCGTTTTTTATTCTCTCAATTTCAGCATCAAGTTCTTCTTCTGACAAATTTTGCAGTACACAGGGTATGAAGTATAGTTGTTCTGCATCTCTATCGACAAACTTCTCTTCTGTTAGTGATTTCCGAAGTGGAGCGATAACATGGACATGCCGTAACAAATATTCCAATTTTTCAGGAGGAAAAATGTCTGAAGAAACTTTATTGATGTCAGCAAATGATATCTGACCTACTTTTCTCAGTTTTTCACCAGCATTCGGACGTAGATCTACACCAGTTTCAAAAATAAGACGTGAAATGCTGTCAAACACAAGCTGTGTGTCTGTTATAACAAAATCTTTCAATTCTGGGACATTTGGAAAATAATAAATAATTCCAGTGTAGTGATGAAAGAACCACAAAGCTACATCTGTTTCTTCTTTATTCATTCGAAGATGCTTACCACTTTGATAGCAGGTGTCCAAGTCCACGTATTTTTTCTTGTTGTAGCGTAAAAACAGACTAAAAGGAAGCCACCGAGCTGGAATTTCTGGTCGTGGAAACTTATCCAAAGCTTTCTGTATAAACTTTTGTAGGCCTTCAATCTCCTCTTCTGTACCATTATAATTATCTATTGGGTAAATGAGTCTCTTCATGTCTGGAAATTCATCTTTGGAATCATTTGATTCAAAACCATCATCTGACACAAAATGAACTAACTCTTTGTCGACAAAAATTGTATTTTTCAAATTTTGTTGCATTTGTTTGTCAAAATCGATCATTTCCTGAGATGAGACTTTGTCTTTGTGTGTACCGACAATATATGCGACTGACTTGGGAGAATTCTCTGTCAAATTCTTCAACATAGAATCATCTCTTGTTTGCACGGTGGAATAAGACTGCATGTAGAATATGCTAGACAAAGCTGATGTAAGATTTTGCCTCACAGTGCAGATAGACATTCTGTCTGGTATCTTACAATTTTCTGCTCCTCGTAAAGAAACTTTGTACGTCTCATCCAGGTTGTCTCCATATCGACAGAAGAGAAGATAAAGAGCTGGGCCAATAATGAGAGCTGGAAGCATGTCCATCAACTCAGGCTGACCTCCAGTATCCTTCATGTAGAGCAAGCTCATTTTATCAAGTTGACCAGCTAACTCTTCCCATGTACCTGTTGAAAAGGATTCATCAAAAATTTCAAGTATTTCAGATCTTGAAGTGGAATTAGATAAACTAGAAGTATTTTGGAATAAAATACTTAAACCATCATATATATTCCTGTCTAGATTGGCTGGACATTGGGAAACTGCTTCACTTGTTGTTTTTTGTAACTCCATTTCTTCTTTAAGCTTAAGAAATAGCTGATACAAGAAGTGAACTTCTTCTCCTTTTTCTTTCAAATGTTTCCAACCTCTTTCTGACAATAGAGCTGCTGATTTAGACAGATCTGTAATCAAGTAAGTTTCATTCTTGGCCATGAGTGTGCTAGGATTACTATTGTATTTTAGATCTGAAGCTATATTTTTTGCTACTTTTTCCAAGCGAAGTCTTGTCAGAGTTTTACCACGTTCAGGCGGTCCCAAAAATATTAGTTTAGCAAACAATACTTTCAATACTTGCTTCTCATGTTTTATGATTTCTTGATAGGCTTTTCTGTACTTTTCATTGTTATTGCTGGCATGATTTCTATGGAGACAAAGATCTTGTTCTGTAATCTGATATTGAGCACCGTCAACTGCATGGCTTCGCAAGCCCTCATTCAAATGATGTAGAGTTGGCTTCCTATGAAAAGAAACAAATGCTTGCAGGATATCGTACAGCTTAATTAAGTCAGTACCACACGTTCGAGCTTTTTCCATCATAACAGATGTAATTTCGAGTCCTTTACCAATTTCCTCCCATTTACTTTCCAGGTGATGCAATTTTCTTAATAGTAATGGAATGTGTGCACCTCTGAGAATTATAGCAGAATCATACGTGTCTGTATTGAACACACTTGGTATAAATGGCTTTTCTGCTCTAATCCCAGAGGATTGACATACAGCTGTCCACATACCTATTGCACAATTTCATTTTATATTTTCAGCATTACACAAGAATAATGTATGACAGCTAGTAATTTGCAAATAGAACGAACTGAAGTAAGATGCTATCTGGACATACACTTTGATTGTATTTTTGGTACGCATGGCATATTAATACCACATGTGATGGAGTTAGGTAATGGATTGCTATATGGGTAAAGATTTTTGGCCTCGCTTAAAAGTTGTGTTTCCATTTACTTATTCAAACATTTAATGCAAAACATTGTGGCAACAAAATTATTTTTATCTGAATGATGCGATTATTTTGTTATGGTGTGTTATTAAATCTACAAATAGCTACATGGCTTTACTAAGCCTTTAAAAAGTGATTACACTTGACATGTTCACCGCTGAATTGTCAAGGAATTACAACTTTTTTTTAACTTTGTCAAAAAATGTCTATCAAGTAAAGGAACTGTAAATAGATAAACAACTTTTCATATAATATCTGATACTAAACGGTCGGTATTATCTCTGAGTCCAGTATAACTACCATCCTCATGCAAATCTTCACAACTGCTTTGTCTTCTAAAATTTCAAATGTATGGATTCTTTCCCAGAGCAACTCTCTCTTTGTTGTTATCGAGTTAGTTATCATGCTTTACTAGTTTCATGCATCTGAAAATTTGTTATTTTTTTTGTAAAAAATACAGTTAATAAATAAACCAAGTTAAGCTGCAATGTCAATTTTAGCCAAATGTTTCTACTAACACGCTATAGTATAGTAAGAAAGTCAGATTGATGTAAAGTTGAGATTTAAAAATGACAATGTTGTCTGTCAGTGAGCATTATATATTTTTTATGTAATCAAAACTAAAAATTGGCTTTTCATAATATATTTGTTTAAATACAGTACTCTCAGCTCTGCCTAATGAAATACAAGGAGGAACACTGTTTTAATAATTTTTAAATTATATTCCTTGTCATCTACAAAAGTTTTTCTTTATAGCACATATACCGATACAACATCTCCGATATAATACTCTAAGCTGGAGCTCTTCCAACAATATAACAAAGAAAAAACCAACAACAGAGCATCACAAACAAGATACTCAAATTTCTAAATTATCAATTACTGCTAAAGACTACATTATTGTTAAGGGGATCAATCACGAAGACTATAATAGCTTTAATCGGTAAGGCTATATTGATTTGCTTGTTGTGTAATTATATGACTAGTCTTATGTTATTTGGCTACCAATTATGATTGCTCCAAGAAAAATTAGCTTAATTGATATGAAGATAGTTTAGCATCAATTCAAATGACTGGCAAAATACATTATACAGAAATTCCATCTGCACTGGATACTAACTAGTGATGTGCTTGAGCACACTGCCCAGCAAGCCCAAAACTACACTATTGTTAAACGAATGATTTTAACTTCAACCTCTCAAGCTAGTAAAAAAAGTCGAGTTTTTAAATTACATGTATACTGTAAAGGGGTTTCAAAGCCATAGTAACCATTCCCTGCAACTGTTTGAATTGAAAAAAAAAAAAGCAACAAAAAACAAATCACACTATTTAAACATTTGATACTTTTTCTAAGTAGTAGTTGTAACACACAATACCATTCACACAACTAAACATACCTACACGACTTATCTTCATGGTTGTCTAGTGGACAATGAACTTTCAAGTAAATACTGTTGTGTAGGGCTTATAACTACAACAAATAGTGCTTTAACTTACCACTGCCACTAACTATAGTATGTCCAAGTTGAGGTGGCGCATTAAAAACCGTTAATAACTTTTGAACGGAAGTAGCTACGCTTCCAGGGTTTGTACCATTCGAAAGCTCGTGCCAAAGCGGTCCAGAAAATTTCCTTTAAAAACTTCTGACCAGGCGGGAAAGTGCAGTTCCAAAACTCAATAGAAAAGTCTATGGGAATAAATAAAACCACATGTTTCCCGCACTACACGCGGCGGGATTTAGTCACACGCTCAAACCGGGCCAACCACGTGCGCAGTACCTCAGAGACAATTGTAAACAAAAAGCAGTTGTAGTTTGGTGACTTCGTTTCTACCCTTCTACTTGACTTCTGGTTCATTTTAGGCTCAGGACTTTGTTGCTACTTAACAAGAGCAAGCTACAATGTGAGGTACGTTTGTAACATGGGTTGCTTGTCCACTCAGATTTTCTTACCTGTTTAAAAAGGGCCTATTTATTTAGAAACTCAGCCAATTTACTGTTTCCAAGATAATAAGATATATGATTCATCATAGACTCTATATGCCACTATTTATGCTTTAGCTGTCCATTACTCCTCATGTCTATATAGGTACAGTTCTCTATGGTTATGGGAATGCTATTTACCACCCTTCAAATTCAACTGCTGCTTGTATCTACCACAATTTCATGTCATCATAAAATTATATAATATATGTGACCGTCTACAGGAAAACCGGGCACAATGGGACATGTGTAAATATCGAGAAAAGATCGATCAATTTCTTAAAAAATGTATTGTTTCAAGCCGACGGAAGGGAACGGTTAGGTCTATTATAGTGGGAACGACTTAAGCTATGACGATAAAACTTGGAGAGCTCAATATCTGGATGCCGACAACTCTGTAAGTGCAAAAAAAAATTTTTCAAAGGGTGCCGCGTTGTGCCCGGTTTTCCTGTAGACGGTCACATATATTGTATATGTCATTATAAAATTATATTAATTATGTAAAAAAAATTTGTATAATTAAAAAAGTGGAAATTTAACAAGTAGATAGAAAAATGGTAAAATCATGAATAAAATGATATGAATGTTCAGTGTGAACGACAAAGTAATACTGGAATGTGTGTGGCCACAGCTAAGGGTGTAGGTGATGCACTGGATTCTTCACATTACTGTTGAGTACTTCAGAAATTCATCACACCAAGAAAGTAAGAATAGAGTGTAAATACACGATTAAGTACACAACAGTCAGACTTACTTGAGGAGGCTTTCAGCTGCGGTCCTGCGCTTCTTTTCCTCTAAGACTTGCACTACATTAGTAGCTTACGGTAATAATGCGCACCTTAGACTCGCCCCATTTTTTACTGTGGGCGTCGATGTTTTCGCGCGTTTGAGCTACTACTGTCATGTGACCTTAATTGGTTTCCGGTTTCGCCAAGTGCATTCCTCTTTTGCCACATTTGTGGTCGCGCCAACTCAACGTGGACATACTATAGAATAGTAGTGAAACTCCTGTAAGTTTTTAAGCTTTAACTGCACCCACAAAAAAATTCAAAATGGTAAACAATTCAATTTCTAGGGTGATGGGGTAATGATAGATAAACCAGAGGATTCCGTTTAGTGAAGTTTGGGATGGGGTCGACCACTGAACTAAGGCAAAAATAACACCAGGGTCAAAGTACAAAAAATGACATACGTCATCCAAACATATATAAACAAGTATCCCCGATTTTCAATTGAGTTACCCATGGTAGTGACTTGTTCGCTTTTCTCGCTCGCCAATAAGAAAATTATTTTTAATAGCTGCAAGTGGACAAAAATATGGTAGCAAAATGTTTTTGAATTCAAGAAAGTTAATCTATTATTTACTCTTGACATACTAAATGACCTGTTTAATGTAATTCATAATTTTATTCTCACTTGAATGATGATGCAACTGTTCATATGCTGTTCTTTCCTGCTTTCCTATAGATATAAAAACTCACTAGTTGAAATGCTCAGTGGATTATGTAAAGGTATAAGTGTAGTTAAAAACCACAATTTTAATGAGATACTTACTTTTTATCCCAATAATGAGAGCATGAAACTTTTTTTGTGCTATTATTCCTTCCTCTCCAGCACAAACATGCAATAGGCCTAGAATTAGTGTGCCATAAGTTGGAGTAGGATCGTGTTTAAACCACAATATCACAAGTTTTGTTTTTTGTTCTTCTAATGAGGCTTGAGATATTTCATTTAATTGCTCTTGAGGAATAGGCAATTTAGTTCCAAGACTAATGCAATCAGTGACATCACTAATTATAGCCAAAGCAGCATCTTGTTCAATTGTTGTGCTCGCATATCCTGTACATACAACAATAAACAATACCAAAAAAAATAATTATAACAGAGATGTGTGTGAAAAATATTACCCTGGTTATGTAAACTGTATCAACAGTTAGACTTTAGATTGATTGAATCGATAATTGTGACCAAGAGTTTTTAATATGGGCAATACATTTACAATTTAAAAGTTAATGAATTAATAACTGTGGTCATAACTTCAAGTTTAATAAAATTACATGTGAGTATTTACTATGGTACAAAGAAAATATATGCTGTCAAAAGCTGAATAGTTAGTGTTTGGCTTAGCATTGTAGTGTGGAAAAGGGGAGATATGTTATAGCTAATTAGCAAGTACCCTGTCACACAGTGGTGCCTGACTTAGCTACTAAATTATAGGAGTGCAGTAGCATAAGATTGTTTTATCTACGGTTTTCCTCTCATGCTCTCATTTTTTTCCTCACCCATCCTGGTCATGTTTTTCTTACTCTCTCTTCAACTCATGAATTCCCTTCTCCTCCTCTGTCTACTTCTTCTGCTCCCCATTTTCCATCCTTTCTGTTCACTTCTTCATTGAAGTAGTTTCATCAGTCAGCTAACCTTCTTCTATTGTTATTTAGCCTTGCATTCTCCTGCTTATTACTCTCTTATACCCATTACGGTTAGCTAGCATAGACGAAGACTCTCCCAACTCAGTTCAGTGACCCCGAGTTCAGTTTTTTTTACAGGATACAATAGGTTAATGAGGAACTTCAAGCTAAAGTATAAACTGTTAGGTCTCAATGGTTAAATGGTTTAATGGTTTAAACGCCCACTCCAAAATTGGGCAGTTGCAGGTTCAAATCACAGTAAGGTAGTTATTTATTCTGTTAAAACAGGGTGCTTAAATAACACCTCACAAGGTGTTTACCAGGAGGCGCTGTCTAGACACCCCACTTTGAGCCCTTATAACTTCCACACCAATACATACTATACCAAGTGAGCATATAGAACAATAGCTTATATCCTTTAGTTTCTTCATTTCAAATATCTTTTAGTAATGACTAACTATTGAGACATAAAGCTTTAAACTGGGGTGTCCGGGCAGCACTTCCTAACACCAAAACTAGGTTATCCAAACACCCCATTTTTAACAGTGCTCTCTTGTCAAAAGTTTTTCCCATTCAGGTAATGATGATGCTTTTCCAATTCTGATCAACAAAGTTGGTAAAGCTTGTCATTACCTGAATGAGAAAATCATTTGAGAAGGGGAAAAAAGCATGAAGAAAGCTTCTATCTCGAGCTCGAACTTGCGACCACTACTTGGGGAGTGGGCATACAAACCATTAGACCATCGGACTGAACAACTTACAATAACTGGAAGTGCCTTATAAACCTATCGTATCGTATACAAACAGAACTTGGTCACTGAATTGAGTTGGGAAAGAGTGTTCATACAAAATAGCTCGCCATTGCAAAGGCAGACAAGTTGGAAAATCCAAGGGTCAATACACAGAAAGGATAGAGATACTGAGGAGCAGGAGAGGTAGACAAAGGAGGAGAAGGGAATAAGAAAAACAAGGATGGCTCATGAAGAAAGAGAGCAGGAGATGGATAACATGGAAAAATAGCTTTGCACTCCCACTGGGGTACTTTCTAGTACTTATTATTGTATTTCCAAAAAGCTTTAGCACATTTATTGCCTCATTGTTTATCTCATTGTGTAGCCATGTTGTGAACGTACTTTCTTTGAGTTTCAGAAGGGGAGCATACTCTTCACAGTCATCTCCTATATCCATCATTCCAGTAGTAGTAATCTACAGGTATGAACAAATTACATAACTATTCTGCAAGGTTTATATTGACAACAAGAAATGTTTACAATGACCTATACATAAGGAGACCTATTTGTATACAACAACAACAAATGCAAAATCACTTACTATTAATAAAGGGTAGATACCAGAGAGTAATTATATATTTAATTTTCTCATTTGAATTGACTATATTGAAGTTAAGCTTGCAGGTATTTGTCTTTTACTTGCTCCATTGTACAAAAGCTATCATTATAATAAATTAAAGGAGGATTATTATTTTTTTGTAAAAGTATTAAAATAAAAGTTAATGGGGTTATTGGGTGTCTTAGTTTCCATTGTACATAATAATAATAATGTTGCTCAATATGAAGTTTGACGCACAGATTTTAAAGGGTGTTACATATACCATCATGGGTAGACTGGAAGAAAGAAATCACTTTGCTGATAGAGATAGCATTGTTCCCCCACTTGCCTTCAGTCAAGGGTTTAGTGGGAGGTGGTGCTTCGTGAATTCTATGTAGTTTATTCCACAATATTTTTTCTACGGTTTCAAGACATTATTCACTTTAGTCAAATACATTGACTCCTCCAAATAGCCGGTACTTGCTAGTACTATCGTGTTGTATTATAAGTGCACACTACCTTAAAATTAATTTTTACCTTCACGGTAAGGAAAATATTAGATTTGCACATTAGCTTAGGAAGAATAGGAAATAACCCAGTGGATCAGGCAGATTAGGGTCATTAAAAGGCAGTTGATGTCAACAATAATACCTATAATTCACTAAAAAGTGTATATAACAACTGCAGGAGGCCAAATTAAAAAAAGAGAAAAAAAGGAAAAGAGGAATATGAAAATGGCTTAAGACAGTGCAGACGGACTGAAGAGAAGTCTAACAGGAAACCAATAGGTGAGGTAGTGTATATCATAATTGGCTTAGAATGGGAGGAGTTTGACAGAGTGCCCACTAATTTTAAATAAAAGTGTAATGTGTGATTCGTGGTGAAAAAAATGGTGTGATGGGTGAACCAACAGTTCTGATGAATAACTTAGTCTCTTTTCAGGGCAGTTAGGCCCAGATACATGAAGACTTTGCAGAGGAATAAGGCTCTTCACATGATGAAATGAATTTGGGTTTACACTTTACAAGAAAGCCTAAGAAGGGATGAATTGTTCAACTTACTGTCTGACAGTCTCTGTTACAAAACTTGCTGTGCGCTGTCAGTCTGTACCTACACGGTCAGTCCTATCCATCAACAGAAAACGGGCGCGCGAAGAGGGTAAAGGGGAATAAGGAGGACTGAATTTTATAACCCACCTGAATTAGAACTGGTACAGATCGTCATGCGTACTTGCCCACCTCTCCACGTTCAGACCGCAAAGCCGTGCAATGGCTGATAATTCCTCGGATTGCGTACTAGACCTGGAGCTGGACTATGCATCCTCGCAGGATGATGTACAAGCCAATGTGAAGGTCGGAGCTCAAAAAAATAATAAGAAATTCACTGCAGCTCAACAAGACACCCTAATTTTTTTTATTATAGTTGGGGAATGAATGGCATTCGAAAGGAATGTTCCGCACTTATTTCTAGGGCAGCCCTAGAAAGCTTCCTTACAATTACTCAAGTAAAGTTAATTGAGCAAGGTGGCTGAAAGAATGACTTAAGACATTGATTGGTATAGTGGTAGTAATAAAACTTTATAAGGAGTATTTCAAAATACTAACTTGTTAACTCGGTTATTCAGAATAATATGGAGTAATGTAGCTAGCTAGTTGTATATAATAGTCATTGAAGCTATTATGCTTTTGCAGGGATGGATAAAAAAGAAAAATTACCGGCAGAGGAACCTGAAATGAAACTCAATATTTTAAGCCAATGAGGAGTACATTGTGGAATGAGTATTTTAAGACATTTAGTGCGAGTGAAGGTAAGTAAGTTATTGTGCTTTTTGTTAGTTGTACGCCCAATTTTAATGCTCAGATTGATGAACTGGAAAAATTTGGCTATTCTGCTTTTGCGTGGGGATTTTATAGAGACATGTGCAGTTTACAAGCACAAAAGATGTGACATGTTGTTCATCCCACTCAGTGTTGGAGTATCTGCATGCTGTAAGTTTGAGCATATAATGATTTGGATTAAATCATGGTATTGGTAGGTAAGGGACCGCCGCCAACAATCAACAAAATTATGGAAAGCCAACCTTTCAAAGGAAAAGGTATGTAGAAATACAGAGTTGGGTACCATAATTGATTAAACTTTTTTTTAATTTGCACTTAGTTGCATGTCCAGCTCCCAAGCTGTGGTTTTCCAAGTTACCATTTAATCACCACAATGAAATCAAGCTTTTATTTATTTTATTATTGTTTTTTGTTTTTTTTACTTTATCACAAATTATATACTCACTATTTATACCATTATTATTATTACTTACCCATAACATCTGTACTGCCGGTGTTTTTAATAATGTATTTCCTACAATGGAAATTCAGCTTTATGTAGTGTTTCTATGGCTACAGCAGGCACAGCAGATATAGACATGTGCACTAAGTTCATTATCTAAGTATGACTTGTGTGCATGTTCATTTTGGTAGACAAAGGAGTTTCAGCTACACCCAGTGGTACCAAGGCTGTTCCTAGGGTAATAAAGCCAGTCTCTATGGCAACAACGAACTTAGCAGGCAACAGATCATGTACATACGAAGTTGGTTGTATGTATGTGTGTTATAATGTACGTTTGTACACTTAATATTTCAGTCAGTGGAGTTTCAGCTGCAGTACCAAGGCTGTTCCTAGTGTAACCAAGCCAGTCTCTATGGCAACGATGAGCACAGCAGGTAATACAGATCATTACATATGTGACCGTCTATGGGAAAATCGGGCACAATGCGACATGCGTAGACGTCGCAAAAAGATCGATTTAGTTCTTAAAATTGTATTAAATAAGCCTAACGAAGGGAACGGTTAGACAACTTCACCGTTTGTTCAAATCCTAAACATTAATCACAATCATTGGGTAACTGTAACCAATAAAGTAGGGGACTGTGTGTTCAATGATAACGTATTTATTTATGATAGTCTACTACCCCACGAAGTTATCGTGACCTTAAAGAAGCAAGTATGCACTTTCATACATGTCATACTATGATGTGTGTGTGTTTGTGTGTCGTACTATATGTGTGTGTGTTTGTGTGTCATACTATGTGTGTGTACTTGTGTGTCGTACTATGTGTGTGTGTGTTTGTGTCGTAGTATGTGAGTTAGTGTGTTGTACTATGTGTGTATGTGTTTGTGTCATACTATGTGTGCGTATTTGTGTTGTACTATGTGTGTGTTTGTGTGTCATGCTATGTGTGTGTGTCATACTATGTGTGTGTGTGTGTGTGTGTGTGTGTGTGTGTGTGTTGTACTAAGTGTGGATATGTCCAGGGCTATATAAACTGCAGCCACTGCTGCCTTGTGCCAATTTATACCTCCGCACTCTCATCAATACCAAACTTTCAAGTTATTTCACACCATCCCACCTTTGTCCCATGTGCAGAGTGACACTGAGGCAGCCATTCCAGATTAGCCACTCCTTCTATGCGGAACTTTTTGGTGGAAATAATTACCACCAATGCTTTTTTGAATAAGAAACAATTTCCTCAAAAAGTTCCTGAACCGGGTGATGATGTGGCAATGGGTATGATGTGGCAATGAGTATGACATTCGCATCATTACGTCATCACTCGCTACCGGTTACTATAGGTAAGTTTTATGCACAGATTTAGCTGCGGAGTTTCTGGTTTTGTCCGCGTACTTGCTCATCACTGCTAGAAATTTTAGGATTGTTACAAATAGAATAGAACTAAATTTACTCAAAAATATAAAATATGCAGCAATCTACGGGGCTAAAACTTGAATTCCTGCAGTCTCCATTTAGGACATTTCATATTTTCACCACCTTTCCCGAGGTCTAAATGCCCTTATAACATTTAGCCCTATCCTTCACCAAAAAAGTGGAGAAACATGAATTTTCCTAAATAGGTGGCTACAGGAAAAAAATTTGCCCTGGTTTAGCTAAATTTATTATTTGGGAAGCAAAGTTAAGATAAAATAAACTAATTAGCTGATGAGATGGTAGTAAAAAAACCAACTAAAAATTACACCTTAGTTGATAAAATGTGATAGGTGGGAATATAGAAGCCCTAATAGTTACATATAGCACTTAGAACTTTCTGTTCATGGCTAGCAGATTGTGATCATACAAACTTCACTTTATCCCATATTGGCCACAGTTTGCATAAATTGGCTCTATATAAAGTTTATATAGCTCTGCAAGCAATATCATCACACTATGCTGTGTATATAACATCTTTCATGGACTAACAATAAATATTGGAAACAATTTGCACCTGCACGTAAAATGCGAATGGACGAACTAATTTGGTGATTTTTTGTATCATGTGTCATCAACTCCTTTTGATTTAATGATTTTCTGTGCTTTACTTTGACCAGTAGGATAATCTTTTTCAATTGAAGCTTTCAACACATGATTCCATGAAATTTCTTATAGCTTTCATGTATCTATAGCTTAATCAAAATGTCAGCAATATTCATCATGCCTATTCCTGATTAAATTATAATGAATAAACATTGAAGTTGCGCATAGACCATCCTCTAATTGTCCATACACGCATGATGTCCTGCAAATTCAATTCTGGAAGTCTAATTTTGTGGTTGTCTTGTTTGCTAATAAACTAGAATAATTTTTCAAGCTGTGATTGTCTAACTAATTGCTGCCTGTGATTTAACCAAGGTTAAACTATTAGTATAATAATTGTCAGTTTTCCTGATCAGGTAGATAGATAGAGTTACTTGCTGCTTGTAATACTTTTGTTTTGTGGCTAGATTTTGTCATCCCTAATTATACCCTAACCAAATTGGGTACATACAAGCTCCAAGTATGTAGTGTGCCAAACTTGGCTATAGTTACCGTTTATAAATTGTTGGACAGTCAAACTTCCGAATGAAATGGGAACACGAGTTTTTTCCATTGTTGAGCTGTCCCTTCCAGGTAATCATTAATTTTTTGACCGTTTATACATTAATTAATTATAGATTGTGTAAAACTTTTACGTGTATATTAACAATTAGAGTAATAAATTGAGTAAATAAATATTTAGCCATCAGTTGAACATATTATTCGATTTTTTAAATCAATAAATATTAGTCTATTTTAACAAAATGAAGATGTTATGTTTGCAATACTGTTTACAGTTGTTCTTAACTCTACAACTTCTTTTATGTGGATACGATGCTGCTCCAAATATGAGGTTACATCTTCCAATACATCTATTGCTTCACTGAAGCTTTTCAACTTCACAGAAGAAGAGGGTTGTCTTTGTCATCACCATCTTCTCATACGTCTGATTAAAAAAGCTAGATTCCCAATCATCACTCATTCCAACACACACTGCAAGGTCATCATCATCACCCAAATATTTATTCACTGGACAGCTATCATTTACATTATTCTGATGTTCTGCACGTTGTTTTGCATAGAAGTGGCTACTTTGCAGTATTCGTTATATCACTCTGTATCCGACAGTTGAGTTCTTAATGTAGTGTTTTTGTTACAAGTACAACACAAACTACTGTAAATTTCAAAAACTATACTTAAATTCAATATGATTCAAGGAATAGCAACTGAACAAAAAGGAAAAACATACATGTGATTTTTATTTGCACAAAAAACTGATACGATGTAATGTGAGGAAAACGTTAAGTGGTAATGATGACCACTGTGGGTTGTGGTGGTGAGGTAGTGACCTCTATACACATAATACAGTTAATTTAATTGGCCAAGACAATTCACAAATAAAACCACGGTGAGACAGAGTCAGCATTATTTTAGAAACGGGATTCAATATTCAAATTATGCATGCAGATCTTGAAAAATATTTCAGATTTATAAAGTGTACTAAGTGATTCTGGTAAGAGAAGAGCTATAATTGTTTTCTTAGAAAGGGACTCTAAATACCTTTTTTATACTGTGTATATATACGTAGCAATTGTGGGAGTTTTGTTCTGTCCATTGTCAAGCTGTCCACATCCTAGAAGCTCTTAAAATATAATTTTCCATCCAACATCTTCTCTATAGTCTATGCCCACAAGTAATATACTACAATTGCAACTACAAAAGCACAATGAAGCTACATAAATTAATAATGCAATCCTATTATAACTAATTAAAGGTCTTCAAATGGACTAAAATGAGCAGTTAAATATACTTTAACGACAAAGTTAATTGAATAAAAACCATTATAATCAGAAACTGTGGCTATTATGGAGCTCATATAATTCGTGCCAGTACTTACTTATGCAAATGTACTTTGAATCCATAAAGCAAATTGTCATGACAAAAAAAATAAATAAAAAAAAATATAAAAAAAGATAAGAAAAGAAAGAAAAATGCTAACTCAGGGAGGTATAGCTAAAATTATTACAGCCAGCTTGGAAAGCTAGCATATATCTGTACTGTCGTAGCTAAGTATATTAACAATAAATTACAAATCAAATCCACCATGCAATCAGCAACAAATCCAGACCTTAGCAAACGTATTATGAAAACTGAAGCTACCTTGGCTAGGTGCCCCAACTTATATGAAATGGGTCATTTCAAAGAAACACTGTTGGGGTCCTTGACGTTAACAGTGAAACCTCAGCCAAACAACCCACCAGTGACAATATTCCAACATAGGGAAACGAATCCCTATCACTTCGGAAAGAAACGTAGCTAGCTCCTCCATCCCGCTCAATAACGCGTGTGTACACTGTAACTCTAATCTAACAGCTGTTTCTGACCTGTGTGCGCATGCTCGAAGTTGTGACGTCATGTTTACGTCGTCATTGTATTACAGTTCCTGTTAAAACGTCATCGCTTGATGAATATTGCCTATTTGTGGCCAAACTGGGCAAAGAATTGGTTTTATTTTCCTCAATTTTCAATATTGGCAAATAACATTCATACAGATGAAAATATAGTTATTCATCAAGTTATGACAAAATCTCAAGACACCGGGTTTTAAAATTAGGATTTTCCAGCTTAAAACCGTTCTAGAACTTTGCTGAACAAAATGTGTTAATCAACAATTCAAAATTAGTACATTTAAACTTTACTGGTTATATTTTCATCCTACCAAACCTGAAACACCCGGTTTAAATTTATTCTTTTTCTGGCTAAAAAAAAAAAATCAAGCTAAATACAGCAGATTCTATGAGGCCCACCCACAAAAGTAACCACAAAACCACAAAGTGGTTTTGGCAGCATGGCAGCATGTTTATAATACATTAGCATACATGTGTGCTTCATTTGAGGATTTAATACATCTCGATCTATGAAAAAAGTGGACAACTACAAATTTTTAAAATTCTACTATTTAAGTGAAATGCACTGTAGCTAAGTGATGTTCTACTGCATATGATATGCTGTGAGCATGAATGTGTAAATTATGTGTACAAAGTGTATATATTATTTGTGACATATAATATGATAAAGCTCAAAGTAGTGTACCAAAACCAGTTATTTCTTACAAAATTTAATAAGTACATCTCGTGCATCTTTCCTCTCTGCCTTCACCAAGATAGCAAGAAGGTTTCCATATGTTGGTGAAGGTTCTCTATTTCTCCATATGTCAAGAGCCTCTTGCCTAAATAATGATAGAGCACAGTGCCAGTTAAACAGTTACTGCTCATAAGAACAAGTTATTTATAACCTTTGTCTCTTCGGATTATTCTGGTTTGCACCATTAATGATGTCTTCTACATCACTGTTCTTTAATTGCAACAAGTGCGACACGTTTTTCCAGCTATCACCCATCTTGTCAGCTATTGCACAGAGGTGTTCTCCTAACTGGAGGTCTTTCTTCAACATTTCAGGCTTGATCTTTCCAACAACTTTTGTATATATCTGTAGTTAACAACCAAACTCAATTATATTTAAAGAGAAACAATTTTGATATTAGCTATAGTGAAATATAATTGACTTCTGTAGAGAATAGACCTTATACATACATAATTTTTCATCTTTATTTAAGTAAAAAGAATTAAAATGAATTGCATATTCATATTAGACAAAGATTATTTGGTTAATGATACCACAAAAATTGTAATATGCCTTCCATTATAATTCAATGAAGAACAAAAAAATTAAAGGAAATGATTATATTGGAATTCTAATTTTATAAATGATGAAATGGCTCATGAAAAAAAATAACATATAGCTATAAACATACAAAATAAATGTGTCCACTTCAACTAGAGTTACTCTGATTTGTGAGAAATAGCTGCTCATGTTTGAAAGAAATACCAAAAATATCAAATTACTGTACAAATACACAAAGCATAAGTGAGTAATTACAATTTTATCGTATTTGCTTTGCTGCTGCTTGTAAATGATGGTAAACATTGTAAAGTAAGTGTGGCTATGTGGTTACCTCAATGTGGTTTGGATCTGTCAAGATTGCCGGAACTTCCACTTGTACATCTTGTACATGGTCTGATTCTAAACAAAACAGCATGAAAATGGCATTAACAACAAAACAAAATATAACAACCATTAAAGATACAACCATAGCCATACCAAATATCCAAAATAAACAATAGCTAGCTAACTTCACCATAACTTTCATTGATTCAGTTATCCTCGACTAAATAATTATTAAATAACTACATTTTAATTAACAATATTGGCTGTAAATACCGAGAAAAATTTGCTATTAATAACTTTAATGGTTTAAACAACTACCATTTTCACTATTGATGATTATGTGCTAATATGAGATCTGATACTATTTATTATCAAAGTACTGTAGTCAGTGTATATTATTAGAAATTTACACTGAAAAATGTTTAACAAGAATGAAAGTTTCTAAGTTGAAATGTGACCGGTTTTGGGAAAATCTGCCTAAACGCGGCATCTAAAGTTTTCCAATTTATTCTACCAGTAGGTTGCACGGGGCCTTGGGATGCCGTCCTCCTAATTTGGAAGCTGCAGCACAAGACGTCTTCGCCCTACGCACTACAACACTTCAATATTTTTGTTAAACTTATTATTGCTGATTTAAAAAAAACGCCGCTTAAAGGTGTTGGCACCAAATTTACAAATGGTGAGAGCCTGGGACCAAGTAATTCAAACAATGAGGTAAAATACCACTAAATTTCCAAAAGAATCATTCAGTCCATTGCTAAATGTAAGCAAGTAGCCATTATAATTACTTTAGCTAACGAATATGGGACTATTTTCTTACCTCAATTTCCTAAATACTGGTATCTTCTGTAGTCTCCAATATATGTCATTCTGACTACCTGAATTGCCAATAACTTTTGATGCCAGCAACAGTTGATAAAGGCTGAGTTTTAGAAATTAGATCTGGTAAAGTAATTTTAATACCATAGAAACCATTCGGTATAACATTTTGTGACTTGAAAAACAAGTTCGAAAGAATAGTTGCACGGTTTTGAGGCTAACAGTAAGTTGGTAAGACCTAAGTCCATCTGGTGACATCCAGAGGCCATTTGATTAAAAGAGGTAAACAATTAAATTACCTTGGATGATAACTGAATATTAAACCAAAATATTCTGTTTAGTGGAAGTACGGGGAAGGGGTAGACCATAAAGCAAACCCCCCAAAAGCGAGGGTCATAAGTACAAAATAACGTTTGTTTGTCCACACTGCTTATTACAGGAACCAGAGTGTAATATGGTGAATTATTTCATGAGCAGACTAATTCATTTTCATGATCCAGAGATCAGTGACATAGTGAAATATTTTGCCATTTAATACTTTGAAGAGTGTAACAAGTGGTTTATTTAGATATCTTTACTGAAGTAGTTTATACTGGGGTTTGTAACTCTTGGTGTAAAGTTGGCTGTAAAACTCTCTTGGGGATTCCCACAACCTCAGTGAGTATTTTAGTACCTGCTCTAACCTGTTAGGTAGGCTTCTCAACAGGAAGGTAGCTGTAAAAACACAGAAAACTGGTAATTTAGGCCTGCAGTTATGCCTACCATGGTATCAGAGGGTAATGAGCTTGAGAGGGATGAAGTACCTAAATAATAAAATCATGAAGATATATAGTGTGGAATAAAAACAAATATCCCCAATTTTCAATTGTGTTACCCCTGATAGTGTCTCGCTTGCCGCCAATAGCTTTAACTTACCAAAGCAAGGACGTTTAGGTTTAGGTCGGTCATCATCTGAGTAGTTGTCTTCTGAAATATAAACACCCATCTGATATTTCCTGTGCTTGGATGTAATTGTTGTTCAGTAATACTAGTGCATCTAAACTTACCTGAGAATTCAACGTTTTTCGAAGTACTCTCCTGAAAATTAGTAATATGTATAAAATATAAATACAACGTAACGATACATTATCCTGTCAAACACTTCAGTTAACAACCACTATTGTTCACATATATGAATTTCTACTAATAGTTTCTGTTCTGACTGCTTGAGCTGTATTTTCGTATTTGAGTAAAAGTGCAAAACTTCATTTCCTTTCCCTTTTACAGGGTTAAGTAAGCAGCTCAGTTATGCTTATTTATCAAGTCATTAGATTTAGGAGAAGCATGAAGGTATTAATGAAAAGGTATCACAACACTCTGTATTCGGTGGTAATCGACGCTTTCCACAGTGCATAGTTTTATAAGTAAAATTTTTACCTAGCAAAACCACACTTGCTGTTGTTTCTTCAATGGAACTGGGTCATTTGTAACTTCACATTTCATTATAACAGGGCTTTTCTCGCTTTTTGGTATCAAACAGAAATGATTCTCCTCCGGATGGTTTGGGCAATCAAACGCAATTTCATAACGGCGGCACAATTTCTCCATATGATTGGAATCAAGAATTGTGCCACTGTTCACAGTAACATCATACAAAGATTTCTAATCATCTCTCTAACTTCATAACAAAGCTGAAAATCTGGACTTGCGCTGAAGTCTTGCTGAACAACAATAATTTCATAACATTTGGGATGAGCCACAAAGGCCACTATGTCTCCATACTTTCCATAAGTAAATGTGACAAAATTTTTTCTCATATTTTGTGGCTGCAATAGTTCAAAAGGATAGTTTTTATCCTACACATAGGGAAAAATGACAATAGAAAAACATGAAAAGAGTATGAGAATAATATTATTCAGGAAATGTTTAGCTATGCCTTTTATAATCCTCCCCAAAACTGTGATGCTAATAAGTAGAACTAAAAATTTATAATTTTGTAAGTATTAACAATATTAGCTCTTCCTACAATAATCTGATATTTAGAAGCATAACTTCAAGCTTATTATTATGAGATATATTGTCTACTAGTAAATGATTAAAATTGTATTCAGAAAAAAAAAAAAAAAGGTTGTAAAAAAAAAAAAGCCAACAACATCAATCACATGTGGGCGTGGGTCTATGAGATGATTAGTGTGTGTGGGTGGGTCGATGAGATGATTAGTGTGTGTGGGTGGGTATGAGATGATTAGTGTGTGTGGACATTAATAGTAAGTGATATTTAGTATAGTTTATCTTTATCTAAAGAAATATTTAATCTGAGTACGGCTATTGTAGAAATATCAATGCTTCATAAACTACAACTTGTTACCTGCGACATCTGACCCACAAGACTGGCAATCGCAGATGGAAATAAGCCAATTGGTGTAAATCCTGATGGAAAGCATATTTTCATTGCATGAACTTTACCCTTTGAGCAAATATCTTGAGTTTTACTAACCAGTTCTTCATTTGAACAGTTTGGTAGGACGCATGGCATGAAATATAATTGAGAAGTATCGTCATCAATACACTTTTTTTTTAGAAAGGATTCATGAAGTGGAGCAATGATATGGAAGTGTTTAAGTAAAGCTTCCATTTGCAATGGTTGAAACATTTCTCCAGAAACATTCTTGATATCAGCAAATGATATTTGACCTACTTTTCTCAGCTTGTCCCCAGCACCCTGGCGTAAACTGATACCAATTTCAAAAATAAGATGTGATATGCAGTTGAACACAAGCTGAGTATCAGTAATGACGATGTTCTCCAGGTGTGGTACATTCGGAAAATGATATATAATTCCAGTGTAATGATGAAAGAACCACAAAGCTACATTCGTTTCATTCTCGTCCATTTGTAGAATTTCACCATACTGATAGCACACTTTCAAATCTATATACTTCTTTTCAGTAAAGCGTAACAAAAGGCTGAATGGAAGCCATCGAGCTGGAATTTCATGTCGTGGAAACTGATTCAGAGCGTTCTTAATAAACATTTGCAGGCCTTCAATTTCTTCTTCTGTACCACTATTATTGTCTATTGGGTAAATGAGTCGCTCCATACCTTGTGGCATTTCATCTTTTGGGTCTTTCGATTCAAACCCGTTTTGTGAAACAAAACGAACTAGCTCTTGTTCACTGAAAATAGCATCTTTAATAACTTCTTGCATCTTTTTATCAAAATCTATCATTTCTTGAGATGAAACCTTATCTTTGTGAGTTCCAATAAAATAAACAGATGTGTCTGGTCTATTCTTATATAAATCATCAAATAAAACATTAGTACAATCGCTCGCTCGTCTAGTAGAATAATGCTTCATGGAGTATATACTAGATAAAGCTGATGTAATATTTTGCCTGACTGTACAACTCGACATTTTTTCTGGTATTTGGCAGTTGGATACCCCTCGTAATGTAACCTTGTATGCTTCATCAAGGTTGTCTCCATATCGACAAAAAATAAAATAAAGAGCAGGACCAATAATAAGTGCTGGAAGCATGTCCATAAATTCAGGTTGACCTCCAGTATCTTTCATGTAAAGCAAACACAAATTCTCAAGCTTTCCTGTTAATTCTTCCCATTTCCCTGATGCCGCAAATTTGTCAAAAATGTTTAGAATTTCAGTCATGTTTTTACCCGGAACTGAAGGTGTATCTACAGACAGATGAGCAGCTTGTCTGACTTGAGTTGCTATATAACCAGAAGCATGCTCATCAGACTTTTGACTTGGTAAAGAAGCTTCATTTGACTGTTCTTGTATTATTTGTACTTCTTTTCTCAATTTTACAAAAAGCTGAAACAACAACTGTACTTCTTCACTCGGTTCTTTAAGGGTCTTCCAACCTTTCTCCGATACCAAAGCAACCGTTTCTGATAGATCAGAAATTAAGAACGTGTCAGTTTTAGCTATAGTAGTGCTAGGGATATTTTGATATTTAACATCTGATTTCATGTTAATCGACTTATTCTCCAAACGAAATCGTGTCAAAGTTTTACCACGTTCAGGTGGCCCCAAAAAAATTAGTTTAGCAAACAACATCTTCAAAACTTGTTTCTCATTCTTCATGATATCCTTAAAGGCATTCCTTGACTTTCTATAATTATCAACTATATCTAATAATAGAAAATTGAATAAATTTTATAATTGGTTTTTGGTAATAATTCACTAGTTAATTATAATGTACTAAACACCATTCTTTAGCGTTATAAACAGAAAATTAATTTATAATGGCAAATTAACCCTTTACCTGCAACCACTTAGTTAGTGGTTTAGTAAAAGTGTAGCTAAACAATTGGTTCATAACTAATCTTATGCCAAAAAAACAACAATAATCATGTTAGTAGCAACAAAGCATACTTACTGGTGGTGCAACTTAGACAGTTGCGACATCTCAGGCAGCGATGAAAGTGATTTGAGGATGACAGAATGTTTTCTTACCTTGGTACTCTGTCTGAGACAGTAGTGGCCCCCTCTGACTACGAAGGAAGCACTAGCAGCTCAACTTCTGATGAAGCTGATGATGTAGCAATGCTGGATGACTCATTGGACAGCCTCAGTGATGGAGCCTCTCCAACATATCCAACAATTCCACCGCGGTAAACCGTTCGGCCATTTTTTAATTTTTTTAATGAACGGTCTGGTTTATTTTTAACCTAGGCCTTAGTAACATCCTTTTATGCTATTAATAAACAATTTTACGTCGTAGAGCAACTCAAGACGCGTGTTTTTATACGTATACTCTAACGTAACTTCACGCCGTTAGTCTTTTAAAATATTTTTTAGCGCGGGTACTTTGCGCGCCGAGAATTCTCGGCTTTGAGTGGTAATTTCAAATTTCGAATGCAGTTTATACTAGGCTAATTATAAGGTAAAATTATGTCATGATTTGTTGGCACTAACTTTGTTTGATTTTGACATGAGACTACTTGTGAACTAATTGTTTGGCTACATTATTGCAAAGGCACTAGCTGGGAATTCAAATTTTTAAATTTAGCTATTTATAAAGTCAAAATATGTAATAAAATTTAGATGCTGGTGTCAATGATGGTGGTGAGTCAAGTGATGGTGCTCAGTCAAGTGATGGTGCTGAATCACATGGGGAAAGAGAGCGATCCCATAAGAGAGCAATATATGAATCTCTTAGAACATAATATAATCATTTTGTATTTTTTTTCTCCACGTTCTTTATGTTATTTTTTTTATGAAATCATGGTTTTCACTTATTGTTCTGCTTTGATACACATTCAGTTTAATTATATAACAATTTTTCATATTTCTATAATTGATTTAGCAAGAAAATACAAAAAAATAAAATAAATCGGTTAATTAATTTTTGTGGTTTTGTTGCTTGGCAACCTAATTAATGTGGTCAAGTGTAAAATTAACTGATAATTACAAAAATGTATGGTTGCTAGGGACTTTGACCAATATTTATTTTTTTATGAATTTTTAAATGCATTCACTGGAATCATTGGAAAAATAATTGACAGGGAAAGGGTTAATTACAAAGATAGTAATGTTCTTGCTTAATCCAGCATTTACAAATGATAGTGATGTGATAACCTAATAAGATTCAGTAGATAAATATGAAAAATGGGTCATTTGAACACTAAATTTAATCTTTAACACTTTATCAATATAAAGTGTTAAGATTATTTTTCTTATAGCGTAAGTTATCTGTCCAAGTATGCACTGCAAAACACAACTTGTGAGCTAAAGGATTTTGAAAGTTATAGCACTGACTAATAAGTAAAGCTTTTTGTTAAGGATCAGTTTGCCCAAAACTCTTTTAAAGTACAAAGTTCTAAAGCTCAGAACTCAGCAACTAATCGCATGCACTTCTGTGATAGATAATGATGATGATGAAATTGAATTTATGTATTGAAATTGCTAATTGAGCTTACTACCTTATGCCCAATAAGAGGAGTGCTCGCATTACAGGTTAATTAATACGGGATACATAATTATATATAATTACTTCAACTTACCATAGTGAGGACGTTTTGGTTTAGGCTTGCCATTAATGTCTAAGTCGCTTCCTTCAACAAAATAAGAACATGTACATACACTAAATGATTTTCAAAAGATAGGAGACAAAAAGGAAGCCCTAATAGTAGTCAAATAGTAATTATAGGCAATAGTTATTTCTTATCTTGTACTGTATAATGTGCTATATGATTAGTAAGCAGCAAAAGGTTATATTACTGCATTCACTTAATTAGCGATGATCAGGAGAATGATAGTAAAGTTTATAGAGTGATTTAGCTCTTGCACTTTTCTTTCAATGTGAAATACTAGCATATGCATACATTCATAACATTAATTCAAGTATGTAAATCCATCTTATGATACAACTGATATGCTCAATACAAAATAAACATACTTTTCTTCCTCTATCTTACCAAATAACTCAGCAGGTTCGGAAGTACATTCCTGAGTAATATAAGTATACAATAAAATAATACTGTATAACATACAAATAGATCAGTAGTCAGTTATTCAAGCTAAGTATTGATATTGATCTCTTTACATATCTGAATTTGCACTATATAGTACCTATTCTGACTACTTGAACTTCATCTACAAAGTTGAGCGAAGTGGTAAACAAACTGCTTCATTCTCTTTTCTGTTTCTAGGGCAAGCTTAATGTCAGTTGTTTCAAGCAGTGCAACTATAATATGCTCATTGATTACATAACTTAGGAGCAGAAGATATATACAAATAGACTTGGTAAAGAAGCTTCATTTGACTGTTTATTGTATTTTTGTACTTCTCTCGATTAAAAACAAAGCTGAAATAACAATAACAAATGTACTTCTTCACTCTGTTCTTCAAGGGTCTTCCAGCCTTAGTCTGATCCTAAAGCAACCATTTCAATAGATTAGAAATTAAGAAAGTATCCAGTTTTGGATACATTTGTGCTAAGATAATTCTGAAATTCATCATCGGATTTCATATTGATCTACTTATTCTCCAAATAAATTTGTGTTAAAAGTTTTACCACGTTCAGGTGCCCCCCAAAAATAATTTTAGCAAATAATACCTTCAAATCTGAATTCCCATAGTGAATAATATCTTCATCGGCTTTCATTTCATTAATTTGACGTCTTCTTCTTTCAATCATATCAAAATATTCTGGTGGGAAACAATTACCAGCCACATCTAACAAATGACTGCATTTATTAAAATTAACAAGTGTTGGTGTACATTAATTCATGTGGAAGTCCTATTGCCATGCCAATTTCTTTCCATAGAGACCAAATTCGGTTCAATTTCACCATTAGCAAGGGTATATGGTAATCATAAAGAATTCTTTCTCCACTCATCCTTCTTTGATACCGTTTTTTAGATGAAAAAACTTTAGGTACGCAGATATCACGAAACGGTTTCAACATTGGATGATCATCAAAGCCTGTTATTCCTTGTTCATTTGTTGCACCAGTAAATGCTAGGAAGAATAAAATTGTACAGATTATGAAATAGGACTGTGGATAATGACTTTATTCTAGTGATATTACCAAATTTGTATCATTGTGTTACTACAAATTTATTCCCTCTGGCTCATCAGTCTTATAGCTAGAAATATTTTTGCTTAGACACATTTTGTAAGCATTAATTAACAAGTGGATCACAAGCTTCAAATTTAAACTGAAATTTTTGTTAGATAGAGGGGTATAGAGAATAGTTTATATTATGAAAATTATACATCTTGTGTTATAGTCAGCACAGCTACACAAAAGATTAAAAATGTCAAAATGTCAAAACCTGAAATTACCTCTGGACCCATAAGCTGCCCAAGACAGCAACTCTTTATTTGGTGTCTACTGCCAACTCACAATAAATTGCAATAAATTGTATTTATGGTTGTGATTGAAGGTGTGGTTAGTAAAAAATCCGTAAAAATTCCAAATTTATTGAAAATATCCAAAACCATACATATTATTACATAACACTTGCGTAAATATAATGCATCCGTGATAGTGTCCTTTCACATTATTCAGTCATCCTTAGTAACTATAGCACTAGATAAAAACTACACTTACTTGTAGCAAAAACATTCTTTCCCATTTCCCTGTGGTGTGCAATCCCAATTACTGCTTTCATAAATTCATATGCAGATGGCTTGAAATTTACAATCAGCCTATTTAGTCATTCAAATCCCTTTATTGTGTATTATTTTAATCTCCACCTTCCCTATATATTCTTACCTATCTCATACCCGTGCAAGCTAGTAGAATGGTGCTGATTGCTCTCCCCTGCTGCCATGGTTCCCAAAATGTTAAAACCTGATGACAAATAGAAATATTTTATCACGTCAGAGAAGTTATTTATCTGCTGATCGTAAATATTCTGTAAAATCATTTCTAATTTAAGTCATATGAGATTAGTACCAACTCTTTAGCTTCATTGAACAAAATTCTGTCCTAAGAGATAGTTAATGAATGCATTTTCATAATTTTTTTATACTTAATTTGTAGTGCTCGACTGTGGGTTACTTTATATAATATGTGAATAATCGTATTTATGACACAAAGATTGCATGCTCCATTCCTATTAGGGCGGTAAGGAAGGTATATAACTGCATGTGTCAATGTGCACACTCTCAAATATACACCAACACACACACACCATTAACACACACAGAACACCCACACCCACTCACATGCACACACACAAGCAAAATTGAAGCCAGATATCAAGTGTGACTTGTTTAAGTTCAGTCAAACTCCCGTTTTTCCACTATGAGAGACCAGACCCCCCCCCCCCCCCCCCCCCACCTATGAAGATACAAGTCATCTTTGCCAATGACAATTTGTTTCAGAAGGGAGTTGGACTTTTAAGATAATCCTAGACAGCTCTCAGATCATTATCTACTAGTAGCCTAGCCAGGTAGATTTTAGCTAACAAACAATTTATATTAGATCCCAATTTTTTTTAAGTAGTTTCGTGTGTTGTTAAGTCTGCCTACAGAGTGGATGAGTTTTCGCAAATCAAAGCTCCAACAATCTAGCTCGCGAGACTACACAAATAACGCTTACGAGTTCAAGAAGTTCTCAGCTCTTTCAGGCATGCAGCAACCCCTCCTCCTCCGTGGCAACCAGCAACCGCAGCTCAAAACCAGTTGTTTACAATTTTTTAATTGTGGGTGGGGCTGTTAAATAGTTAATAAGAGGTAAAGTGTCGTTGATCCGGAAACATGCCCTGTCAAACCTTTGAAACCCGATGGAACGCGGAGGTAGATTCTTGTTTACCTACCTACTGTAATAATCTTGCGTAGCGACTACTACTGCTGTACAGCAACCCGTAGCCGTTCACCAGCTCGGTTCGTTGCCTCAACGCTAAAGCAAGTTGTTTACATTGGAATGGTGGGTGGGGCTAAGGACAAGTGGTAAAGTGTCGATAATAGCCAAATAATGCAGTGTCATTATTAAATGACCTGTTAATAAACTAATATGGGATGAGTTGAGAAAGTGCAGGAAGAAAGTGAATATCTGGTGAGTGTTTTATCCTAGTCTACCTGTAAACCATTTTCGTTTTTCCTGAGCTCTAAGGTAGTGGTTTGAGTTTGGTATATGTGATAAGGATGTCCTGTCTGGTAGAGGTACTTTTTGTAGATTAGTTAAGGATAAGGTAGTGACTTACTAGATCCTTTAGTTGACTTATTGTATAGATCAGTTTGTATATTATATACATATGTAGATTAATTCGCTGACATCATTTCCAATTTAAATATAGCTAGCTATGAAGTCAACAGCTATCACAAAAACTTGTAGTGCAAGTCTTCCCCTAAGCCTACCTCTAGTAAACGATCAATATTCAGAGGTTATATTGCTAAAGTTGGAAACAGGTAAGTGAAGTAACAGTTGCTCATAGCTCCTTGTTCTCACTCCTTTGCACTCGCACACTCGACAATTAATGTCTAAATAAAGCACACTATATTTAGGCATGACACAATATCCCATGGGAAATGACTAAAAATATACATGTGTTTGGTGATAGTAGGGTATAATACGTTGTGGCTATTACAGGAAAATTTACTCTATAGTGGTACTGTATAAGCTATTTAGGTTTCATTGGCTATGTAGTGACTTTGTAATCTATTCAGGGGCTAAACACAGTAAATAAAGGGATTTATAGCTATATAACATCCCTTGCTTCTCTTGAACTGCCTAGAATGTGTTTGATCTGAAACTGCCTGTGACTTTGTAACCAAAGAAATATCAAGTCTTTGTGACTTAGCTAATTGTCCTTGATATTATAATTTTTTTGGACTCATATGTGGGCTTGAACTCCTTGAATATGATTAGAGCCCCATGAATCTGTGAATATCATAATGTCTCAGGAGATTTATTTTGCATGTATTTTTTTCTGCTAAATTTTCCTTATGAAATAATTTGAATAAATAAATGAAATAATTTTGCAAACTTAGTCATGTCGTAAATAAGTTTTAAATCAAGAAAATATTTTAAAATGTATACTAAAGCAATAATAGATTATGAATATATTTTAGGTATTGTAATATGGAAGATTTCCACCACAAAATCCTGATTTTTGAGGATTCATTATTTAGCATCAGTACGGTGTGTGAGCATGCAAATAACCGCTGATGTGATAATTAATATTATCAGAGCCCCTACATTTAATCACTGTGAACCGTACACTGTAAATAATACACTGTAAATAATAACTAGTGATGTGCATGAGCACAAATGGCGAGCGAGCTTAAAGACTATACTATTTTTATATGAATGATTTTGACTTCTAACACTGAAGCTACTGAAAATAAGGTCCAGTTTTTAAATTTTGCATACACGGTAAAGGGATTTCAGTGCCATAGTAACAACTCTCTGCAACTGCTTGAATTGAAGGGAAAAACAACAACAACAAAACAATACACGTTATTTAAAAGTTTTCTTTGTGATATTCTTTAGCTAAGTAGTGGTTGTAACACACAATGCTTGGACACAACCGGACATGCACCTACACAGACTTACCTTCGCGGTAGTCTAGTGGACAATGTATTTTCAAGTAAATACTGTTGGGCACGGCTTGTAACCATGACAAAGAGCGCATTGACTTACCACCGCCACTAACTCGAATAGAAATGGAAGTCCCTTAAGTTTTCAAGTTTTAACTGCACCCGCAAAATAATTCAAAACGGTAAACAATTCAATTTCTAGGGTGATACGGGCACTGATCGATAAACCAGAGGATTCTGTTTAGTGCAATTTGGGACGGGGTCGACCACATAACTAACACAAAAATGCGAGGGTCAAAGTACAAAATGACATACGTATGTCCATACATATATACAAATAAATAAACAAACATCACCGATTTTCAATTGTGTTAGCCCTGTAAGTGTCTCGCTCGCTACGCTCGCTCGCCAATAATATACCTTACAAGAAAGTAGGGGATCAGGTAAATTAGAGTTAGCCTTAATACTATTTTATATTAAAGTACATGATGGATGATTGACAAATACATGAAAATAAAAGAAGGCGCAAACTGTAAATATTTTAGATGGAGGGTGAAGATACAAGAGATAAGTCTGATAAAGTTGGAGATAAATCTCCAGAATTGAGCGAGCAAGAAAGTAATCAAGCTGTAGGAGGAGGAGGAGGAAGTGGAGCAGAAGCATCCAGCATGGAAGCAAGTAGTAGTAAGGACACTCAGCAACCATCAGGAAGCCCTGCTGCTCGTGGGCCTGCAAAAATGGGCATGGCCTCACAGAAAAAGATTATTGAGACACTAGCTTTGGAGGGCCATGTAAGTAAGCTGAAAGAGGGGACGGTATTTTTTTAAGGATGTTATATCTAAAAGTAGTATTTAAAGTAGATCTCTTGCAATTTGTTGAGTGTGCAGTTCTGCTGTATAGTAAAGGTAGCCGCCACCAGTTCTCTTCCCAATCTATCACTGTATCTCATATACTAGGACTTCACTAAACCCGTACCAGTTCACACAGAAGAGTTATAAATGAGTGTTCAGATGTCAGACTGGAAAAAGACCTGGAGAACTCAGAGGGTCATGCCTATATAGGCCAAGCCTCTGAGATCACCAGAGAAACACATGACTTTGAACTGACCAATAGAAAACAGGCAACACACAGAGCACATGCAAGAAGAGAAAGTTCTAGAACATAGTCAGTGGTGCTAATGTTGATAATGGAGTGATAAAAGAATAACAGAAAACAATGATGTGCATGAGTTAAGCTGAAACAAGATAACAGTAAACGATTAAGGAGTTCATTCTCCATGTAAGAGTCCGGCTCCTACATCCCCCGGGGACTAATTCGAACCGTCCCGGTGAGCAATCCTGTCTGAGTGTATCATCATCTCCTTGGGCTCCAACTTCACAATAGTTTTCAGATCTGTCTTTACACTGACCTTCCCATCATCTTCAATTTGAGCAGATGCTCCTGTCTTCCTTGAATGCCATGCCTGTCTGGAAAGACCATCTGCATTGCCATTTGCAGAACCAGGCCTGTAAACAACACTAAACAAGAAACCTTGTAATTTCAATGCCCATCTTGCAAGTCTCTTGTTATAGAGTTTAGATGTATGCATAGACTCTAAAGCTTTATGATCAGTTTGTAACAAGAATGGTTTCCCATCTAGGTGGGCTTCAAATTGTCTGCATGCCTCGACCACAGCTAGGCATTCTAATTCTGTCGCTGCATATCTAGATTCTGTATCTGTCAACTTCCTGCTGTAAAATGCTGCTGGTAGTTCTTCACCATTCCTGATTACACTGAGGCAAGCTCCCAGTTCATCTGCTGAAGCATCTGTCTGCACTAGCAATTTATCTGTCTCTGAGGGAATAGTGAGGAATGATGCATCAGATAACAATGAACAAAGCTTACCAAAGGAATCCTGGCACTCCTGAGTCCAGATCACTTGAGAGGGGCAGGATTTATGAGTAGCCAGATGCAAGGGTTTAGCAATGGAAGCATAACCTTTAACAAATTTCCTGTAATAGCCTGTTAGGCCAAGGAATGACTTAAGCTGGGACTTGCTCACTGGTCGCACAAAATTCTTAATACTACTTGCCCTAGCCTCTGGTATTTTGACACATCCAGCTCCCACTACATGACCCAAATATTGTACATGTTCCTGACCCCACTCACATTTAGCAGGCTTAGCTGTGAGTTTGGCATCACTGAGTCTACTCATAACACCCTCCACATGTTTCATGTGAGAAACCCAATCCTCGGAGTAGATGAGGATATCATCTATATATGGCACAGCAAAAGACTCCAAACCACTCAATACACTATCCATTAATCTCTGAAATGATGAGGGGGCATTTCTTAAACCAAATGGCATTTTACAAAACTGAAATTTGCCCCAGGGAGTAACAAAAGCAGTCTTTGGTTTGTCTCCATTATGCAATGGCACTTGATAAAATCCTTTAGCAAGATCGAGTTTTGTAAGAAATTTTGCCTCTCCAACTTTACCAATCAATTCATCAACTGTGGGCATATAATAAGGGTCAGGAACTGTGACTGAGTTTAGTTTCCTAAAATCAATACACAATCTAATACTCTGGTCTGGTTTAACCACAGGTACAACTGGGCTTGACCAAGGGTTTGAGGAAGGCTCGATAATGCCTAACTTCAAAAGTGACTCAACTTCCTTCTTGACACCCTCCAACTTGTGAGGTGATATCAGGTAAGGTTGTGACTGCATAATATTCAACAGTAACAAGTCTAAATAGAAATATAACAGGAAGTAAATGTGACCACAATGTAATGAATATTAATGACAACCAACTAATGAATATTGTTCATGCCACATCTCCCTTTCCCGTGTCAGCTTGTTTGGCTCGAGATCTTGTGATAATGACTTTGGATGTTCGTTTTGGATGCTTCTTTTGTTTTCCTGATTGTTGAGGAATAATTTTGAGATGACTCCTGTTACGATGTAATTGACCGGTAGGAGTGTCCACGACATATGACCTTGGCTGTCCAGCTGATGACAGTACCGTTCCTTCGATAGGCTGCTTCTCAGATTTGATCCAAACTTGTGATCCTTCAGGTATTTCTGGTAAATCTCTGGTCCGATGACGCTTGTCAAAATTGTGCTTTTGAGTCTTCTTGTACTCTTTGTTTTTCTCCCGAAACTCCTCCAAGTATTGCCATTCCGGCATCATCTGCTTTGTTGCTTGAGGAATTGATGTTCTCAACCGCCTCCCCATACATAGTTCAGCAGGAGACAATCCACACCAGGGCAATGGTGTTGACCGATAGCTTAGGAGTGCCATATACATCTCTTGTGGCTTCTTCAACATGCGTTTAATAGTTTGGACCATTCGCTCTGCCTCACCATTACTTTGTGGATACTTTGGGCTGCTGGTAATGTGCTGAAAGTCATATGAACTAGAAAACTCAGCAAACTCCAATGAAGCATATTGTGGGCCGTTGTCACTCCGTACTATTTCAGGTATACCATGTCTTGAAAATACTTGTTTCATAACATTAATAACCATAGTTGATGTCGTTGATTTCAACTGGAACACCTCCGGATATCTAGAGAAATAATCCACTATGAGTAGATAGTAAGTTTTATCAATTTCAAAAAGATCAGTCCCAACTATTTGCCATGGGTATTCTGGAAGTTGTGTAGTTATGAGTGGTTCCTTGTTATGAGTTGCATACTTTGCGCACTCCACACATTGTTGTACTATCTGAGCAATATGCTGGCTAATTCCAGGCCACCAGACTGACATAGCTGCTCTGGCTCGGCACCGCTCTATTCCTTGGTGACCTGTGTGAATCTTCGTCAATGTTTCCTTCTGTAAAGTCTTGGGTACGATTATTCTGTGAGCGTACATCAGCAAATCATCGTTTTGGGTGATAGCATCTCGCCACTGCCAGTAGGGTGCGACATCTTGCCTCACTGATGCTTTTCCTGGCCATCCATGTTGGCAGTACTCAGCGATTTGCTGGCAGACTGGGTCTTCCAGTTGTGCTTGTCTGTACTTGTTCAGACCTTGCTGTGTAGCTGGAATAGATTTAACGATGTTGACCACAAATGATTCCACTTCTTTCTCCAAATGTACATCTCCTTCACTTCCAGCCAAAGGTGCTCGAGACAATGTATCTGCTGTGTACATCTCCTTTCCTGGTACATGATGGACTAGATAGTCGTACCTGGCGAGTCGCAGTCGAAATCGGAGAATTCGTGGAGGCATACAGTCGAGCTGCTTCGTGTTTAACAGTGGGACGAGGGGTTTGTGGTCCGTCTCTATCAAAAATCTTTTCCCTAAGATGTAGTCAGTAAACTTCTCACATGCCCATGTTGTAGCCAACGCTTCCTTCTCTATTTGAGCATATCTTCTCTCAGTTTCTGACATTGATCTGGACGCATAGACAACCGGTTTCCAAGTGTCTTCCTCATGTTGAAAAAGAACAGCACCTAACCCAAAAGAAGACGCATCTGCTGAAACTTTTAGCTGTGCACTAGGGTTGTACAGTGCTAGAGATGTTGGCACCGAGAGCTCTTCTTTAACTTTCTTGAAAGCTTCATCTTGCTCTGGCCCCCATAGCCATGCTCGCTTGTTGCTAAGCAGCTCTCGCATCGGCTGTGTCAGTTCTGAGATTCTTGGAGAAAATTTCCCCAGTTGATTCACCATACCTAAGAACCTCCTGAGATCTGAGACTGAATGTGGTACTTCCATGTTCCTCACAGCACTAGTCTTCTCTGGATCTGCCCTGACTCCATCTTTGCTGATCAATTGACCAAGAAACTTCATGGAAGATTTCCTGAAAACACACTTCACACCATTCAATGTTACGTCTGATGCCTCTAATCGTTCCATTACTTTAGCCAAACGTGCATCATGTTCAGCCATATCTTTGCCATATATTAGGGTATCATCGATCAAACCAGTAACCCCTTCCAGACCCTCTAGGATTTTATTCATACGTTTTTGAAATAGTTCTGGTGCGCTGGATATTCCGAAAGGCAATTTATTGAACCAATACCTTCCAAATGGGGTAATGAAAGTAGTGAGTGGGCGTGACTCTGGTGATAATGGTATTTGCCAGAATCCACTGTTCGCATCAATTTTGCTAAAAACTGTAGCCCCTGTTAGCTGAGCTAGAACTTCCTCCACCCTAGGTATTGGATGTACTTCACGCAACACACTTTCGTTTAATGGTTTTAGGTCTACACATATTCTTACTGAGCCATCTTTCTTAGGGACAACAACCATGCCAGCACACCATGGAGTGGGGTCACTCACCTTCGATATGACTCCTAGTGACTCCATGCGATTGAGCTCATCTTGGACTTGCTTCCTCTGGGGGAATGGAACTCGTCTTGGAGTATGAAGAGCATAAGGTTGTGCATCGTCCTTCAACTTGATGGTGTACTCATCTCCCAATGTACCAAGTCCAGTAAAAACTTTTGGGAATTGTTCTTGTATGGTCATCGTTTCTGAGAGTGTTGCATCAATCCTCTGAATGAGTTGGAGAGAAGTAATCGATGGTAAGCCAAGTAAATTGGTCTGTAAATCTCGCACTACGAAGATGTTCTCTGAGTGGGTGTGGTTTCCATGAGTGAGTATTCCTGTAAACTGTCCCATCACATCAAGTTTTTGTCGAGCCGGTCCATATAAAGTCTTGGTTGGTTTACTCAGTTGAACCTCTGGAAGTGAGTTATATACTTTGTCTGAAATTACTGTCACCTCCGCACCAGTATCCATCTTAAATTGAATGTCTTTTTGCTGAAGCTGCACTGTGACTGTCCAAGTGTTGTCTTTCTTTGATGTAACAGCTCCTAAGAAAATCTCCTCTTCATCTGTGCTGACTTCCACCTCAGCCATAGTTTTTGACTTACATTGGGACCCATAATGACCTTTTCTGTGACATTTAAAACAAGTACAGCTCAGCGCTGGGCATTTGTTTGGAGCAGAGTGATAAGGTTTACCACATCTCATACAAGCTTGGCTTTGCTTTGGCAAACGAGCTCCTCCTCCGTTAGATTGTGGCTTGTAGTGTTGGCCTCTCTTGCTGATTTTGTATCTTGATTGTGGCTTTTGCTTGACCTCATCAAGGTTATTGCAGGGCTTGTTCACACCTGCTTGCAACTCTTGCTGTTGCTCACACACCGCTTCTTTTTGACGAATTTCTTTTTTCGCCTTCTCCAAGGTCAGATCAGCCATCATTTGTAACTTTTGTGACATAGTTTTGTCCTTAATGCCTACCACTAATCTATCCCTGAGCATCTCTTCTTTCAGAGCGCCATAGTTGCAAGTGTCTACCAGGCTATACAAAGCTGTGATGTATTGTTCCGCACTTTCGCCCTCTGCTTGGTTCCTCTGATTGAACTTTGCCCGCTCGTAAATTACATTTTTCCTCACATCGAAAAACGAATCGAATTTGTTCAGCACAGTATCGAACTTTTTCCGGTTTGCTGCCGAAATATTGGTAGAGGTTAGTACATCGTCGCCTTCTTCGCCCATGCAGTAGAGTAGAGTACTCACTTTGCGGACGTCACCTTCTTGGTCCAGCCCCGTAGCTGCTAGGTACTGAGTAAACCTGCGCTTCCATTTAGACCACTCATCTGGGTGTCTGAAGTCAAACCTTCCTGGGGGTTTTAGCGTAATGTTTGTTGCCATCCCACCGCTGCCACCATGTGCAAGTTTCAATATAGCTTCTTAGTTAGCTAAACTATTAGTCTATGATTCAACTTCAGATAATAACAAGAAGTAATAATATTCAACAGTAACAAGTCTAAATAGAAATATAACAGGAAGTAAATGTGACCACAATGTAATGAATATTAATGACAACCAACTAATGAATATTGTTCATGCCACAGTGACCTGATAGGGGGTGTGTCTCCAGTATCAATCCCATGAATCGCTCTATCGGTGTTGCCAGGGGCATCATTCAAAACATGTGACCACTTGTTCTTTATATTCTCAATATCTGCTAACTGCTGCACACTCAGACTACAACCTGCCAACCTGTTATATTCTATGTCAGCACTAGGTTCTTCTGCATATACCACAAGTCTGTGTATGAAAGTACTATCTTGCACATACTCTTTTACATTATTGACATGAACTACCCGGGATTTACCAGCTCGGCCTGGAATTTTTAATTTAACATTCACAACATTGGGGACACTTTCAATCTCAAAGGGACCCTCCCAACTTACATCCAGCTTCCCAGACAGACCTGGGATTCTTAGGAACACCAGCATTCCAGGGGAAAATTTTCTAACTTTAGTGCCTTTGTCATGCTGATATTTCCTTTCGTCCCTAGCACTAAGACTGTTAGCCCTAACATAGTCCCTGATAATCTCAAGATGATCATTCAAATTCTTGATCCATGCACACACATCAACTGGCTCAGAATTAGTCTGTTCAAGCTCATCAAGTACCAAGTCAAGTGGGGATCTGGCATCTGTTGCTAATAAAACCTGAAATGGTGAGAAGCCAGTGCTTCTATTGGGAGTGGATCTTATAGCAAAAAGACAATACTTGAGCCGTTTTGGCCAATCCTTACCACCATTTAAAGCCTTTCTGAGCATGGGTATAAGAGTACCATGAAATCTCTCGACTATGCCATTACTTTGTGGATGATAAGGAGATGATCTAAATTTGTTAATCTTAAGTTTTGTACACAATTGGTTAAAGAGCTCACTTTCAAACTGTTTTCCCTGATCACTGAGAATTGCTCTGGGAATCCCATGTCTGCAGAATAATTCCGCCATACCCTCAGCCACCTCTTCAGCTGTAATGCTTTTGAGAGGCAAGGCCTCAGGATACCTAGAGGCCATATCGACCATAGTCAAAAGATACTTGTGACCAGATCTGCTTCTAGGAAAGGGCCCAACTAGGTCAATGGCAACCTGTTCAAAGGGTTCAGTAAGTACTGGAACCTCATGCATTGGGGCCCTAGCAGGTTTAGTTTTACTGTGCCGTTGGCATATCTTACAACATTTACACCAAGCTTTAATATCTTTCATCATGAAAGGCCATACAAATTTGCTACTAATAATAGACCTCGTTCTTTTGTCACTGGAATGACCAAAATTATCATGGGCAATTCTCGTAATTTCCTCTCTAAACTTCTTGGGAACAACAACTACACTGCAAGATTGTCCATCTGGCCCAAATGTGTCTTTCTTTAAGAGACCATTTTCCCATAGAAAATTATTCTCCCTCTTATTGGCCCAGCCCATTCCCTCAAAGTGGAGTCAGACTTAGTCTCCTGAATAAATGATTCCTTGAAAGGTATGGATACTAGTTGCCCAGGACATTCCAACTCAGATAAACACCTCTGAACAGGATCAGCCGACTCATCGACAGCCTTGCAAACAACCTCTAATGAGGTGGGAGTACCAACATCATGATCACTCAACCCTTCCACATCTATATTCCTCATCCATTCTACCTCTCTTGAGTGACCTATACTCTCCAAGCCTAAGCTCTCCAAGCCTAAACTATCAATACCTAAGTTCTGCTCAGACTCCTCAACCTCCCCAGCAACAGTACTCCCAACAGTACTCCCGACCTCATGGTGTATGTTCACGAAATTATTAGCATTTTCATTCTGTGTCACATCAACAGGACTGTCCACCTCAGGTAACTCAGAAATCTCACAGTCAGTCATGGGTTTGGGTGTGGCTTTATCTAAGGCTTCCTGTCTTCTCATCAGTTTCTCTTCCTTATCCCATTTTCTCTGCTGGGCTCTCGTAACCCTAATACTCCACCCACTCTTAGCATGCATTTTAGTTAGGGATGCTTGTTTCATAAGGGCTTGAAAGACATCTAAATCAACATCAGTACCAATAAGACCACCATCATTGTCATCAAGAATGTCAACAGCTGCAACTGTCATAGGGAAGGACAGATCACTAGAATGGATGACAACACAAGCCACTGGAAATGTAAGTGACATACCTGGGGCATAGCCCTGTAAGGTGACTTTATCCCCAGTCAATTGATCTTCCCTGATTAAATTCCTGTTCTTCACAACAGTCATGTCAGCTGCAGAATCTAACATAAAGGTAGTTTTTATCGCATTCACACATCCTGTAACAATATTGGGTACCTTCTTACTACCAGGAGACAATTGAAATAACCTCCTAACATTCCTCTTCGGGTTCTCATTCTGGGGAAAACTTTTTCCCTTCCTAGGGCAGAAATTAGCCTTGTGACCTTGTTCATGACACAGGAAACATGTAAACATGTGTTGTTATTCACCCCTGACTGAATAATTTTGGTGCTCATCCTTTAAATTATTTTGCGAATATTGCCTGAAACTGTCTTGGTGGGTTTGATTGACCAATGTTTTGGGGATTGTGGTACTGCTTTTGAGGATAAGTGGTCGGGGTTCTGTAATGGTCAGACTGACCCTGGTATGGGTTTCCATTATAAAGGTTACCCCTGCCTTGGCTGAAAGTCCGCCTACCACCTTCAGGATGCAATTCCATGTATCTGTGGATAGAGGTTGCTAACTCACTAGCACTATGGGGGTTATCTCTCAACACAGCAGCCATACAGTCCTCACTATAAGAGGACAATACAATCCACATATCAATTTTATCTTGAGCATCCTTTAAGGTTCTAGCACCCCTCAGCATTCTTTCCCTGTAAGCCCTAGCTAATGACAGCCTAGCACTAAAGGAATCCCCCTTTTTCTTAAAGGCAAAAACATTCTTAATACAAGAAAGCATAGACTCCCCATGTAACTCTAATACAACTGCTTTGCACACATCATATGCCTCAGAACTACCATCACCTTTGTGATCCACCCAGTCCTGCCACACTTGTCCTGTTAACACTTGCTTTAGTAAATCAGCCCACTTTGTCTTAATAATATCTTCCCTTCTCATGGTTTCCTCAAACTCCTGTATGTATGAGGCAAGATCCATACCTTGGGTATATTTCTGAATAGTCTGAATAACATACTTCTCTTTCTCATAATCTCTCTGCTTTCTGAAATACTCCTCCCTCTCACATCCTAAGTTGGTACTCTCTTCACTATATTTTCTCTTATCTCTCAAGTCCATGGCATGAGCAAAAGCTTCTGCCATGACTCTAACATTAGGGTCTACTCTACCTTTGGTATCTCTCTGAAGATGTTCCCTATCGTACCCTTCATCCTTATTCTGAAATGGTATATCATAATCAACCAATGAGGTCAATTCTAACTTTTGTTCAGTTGACATACCATGCCCAGGAGTTAGAGAATGGTCTTGAATATCCTGCTGCCCACTAGCTTGTCCTATTTGTTCTGCCGGGAACATTTCATGTATCCCAAGGATAGACTTTCTTGATAAATGTCTTCTTGCCTCGTTACCAGTTGCCATCCTACCCTCTCAGGATCCTTCCTCAGTATCCTGGATGCAACACAAAAAAAAGAATAGGGAGATGAATAAAGTGCAAAAATATAATTCAAAGAAATGAAACAAAATAAAGTCTTGTTTGAAGAATTAGTTCCAATTCGATGTCAACTCGTCACCGATTCAGTTGCCACTTCTGAAGTCGTATAGAGCAACTCCAACACGTACTGATAACTTCTGTACTCTAGGCCTTCAATGGCAATGTTCAAATACCGCTGCCACCAAATGTTGAGTGTGCAGTTCTGCTGTATAGTAAAGGTAGCCGCCACCAGTTCTCTTCCCAGTCTATCACTGTATCTCATATACTAGGACTTCACTAAACCCGTACCAGTTCACACAGAAGAGTTATAAATGAGTGTTCAGATGTCAGACTGGAAAAAGACCTGGAGAACTCAGAGGGTCATGCCTATATAGGCCAAGCCTCTGAGATCACCAGAGAAACACATGACTTTGATCTGACCAATAGAAAACAGGCAACACACAGAGCACATGCAAGAAGAGAAAGTTCTAGAACATAGTCAGTGGTGCTAATGTTGATAATGGAGTGATAAAAGAATAACAGAAAACAATGATGTGCATGAGTTAAGCTGAAACAAGATAACAGTAAACGATTAAAGAGTTCATTCTCCATGTAAGAGTCCGGCTCCTACACAATTCAATTAAAGTCTTTTTTTTTTTAAAGCTCATTTATTAATTACTCCATATTATTCTTTCTTTCTTTTTTTTTTTAATGTAGGATTCCATGTTTGCTGTATGCCCTAAGACATGGTGTGAACATTTGTATAATCATGTGAAGTCCCTCCCACCTCAAGGAATTGACTCCTCCCTTCCCTGTGAGAGTTGCGGAGCCACTCAAGAAGCGTGGGTGTGTCTCTCGTGCTATCATGTGAGTGAGTCTATTAATGTTAGTGACTGATAATTGGATCGGCTACAGGCACAGCTGATAATTTTCTTTTTCTGTCTCAATAATTGGTGATGGTAACCGTCGTATATAACTACTACTATTATTATTATTTCAGCCATAAATGACTGAATCATTGAAATAACATTTAACTGATGCATTTGTGTGGCAATTTATCTTGCCAGTAATAATCACAGGATTCCTCCAAACTACTCCGGAACTCAGCATTGTACCTTGAAGTTATAGTTCTTCCCATGATGTAACCAATCATACGATATATCTAAAAATAGCAATATTTAAGTGACATCACTACACTTATTGAGCTCTTTTACTGGGTGAAAAGAATAGGACGAGGGTAAAATGTAACCCAATGTGGATTCTATTCTAGCAGCAGTATGTGGCAATATTGGGAATTGTGTAGTCTCATCTCGGTGTTACCTCTATGATGTGAGCATAATTTCAGATCCTAAGGTCTGAGAAAAGTTTCTGGTACTGGTTCATCAGCATTGCATTATAATCTTGAGATGCATATGAATGATGTTTGTTGCCATGGCTTTGAAAGTCAACTGGGTTCTACCAGTCTTACTTTTAAGTAGTGCGTAGTTCTCTTATATTATTGAAATCAGTTATGTTTTGGTATTTTGCAGACTTATTGTGGTCGCTATGTGAAGGAGCACATGGTGGTACATCAGGACACCTCTGGTCACAAGATAGCTCTCTCAATGGCTGACCTGTCTGTGTGGTGCTACCTCTGTGACAGTTACCTTGATAACCAGGTAAAGGGTATTCTAATCCACAGTACTTGTAATTTGGTGAATAGTTTGATGCATGTCATTGCTGATATGAGCACAGATAAATAAACAAATGAAATTGATTGACTTGATGTGTCTGTTTTGTGCCTTCAGATGTTGCGTGAAGCTATAAACTCTGCACACAAGAGCAAATTTGGATGCTACATTGATGGCTCTAGTTAATCTGGACACTGACTGTCTGTTTATATCCGTTTCATTTTTAATACCAGTGATTATTAGTGTTTTCTTCACTATAACAATATCTGAACCTGAACTTTCAAAAAAAAATTACCTTTAAACTTTAAAAAGTTTTACAAACAGCATTTACAGTAGAACCTCTGAACTGAGGACTTTCAGGTCACATATCAAAGGTTGTTTGTTTATTTGAGGGGCCAAGTAAAAAGTTCCACAAAATAGAGGTTATTTGTGAAGACATGAAAAACAACAACAAAAATTAAATAATTTACAGGGTTGATGGAAGTTGTTTCAAAGTTGGACGGCACCGTATACCACACAACAATGTACTGTAATGGAAACCATTTTCTTATTTTACAAAACATACAACTTAGATATTAACTGAATAAAATCTTATTGACAATTGTATATTAGGAGCTTCCGAGATGCGGACCTTCCGAGTTCAACAGACCAAACAGTAAAGCGGGAAAGGAGTGGACCTAGGGTACGTTGTGCTTGCACAACGTACTATAAGTGTGATATTTTAGCGACCCCTTGCTCTATAACTTCCCGAATGAAATTCAGTTATTCGCGTACTTTTAACCTCCGTCAAACAGCTCCATAAATGACTGAGATAGGGAATCCAGTTTTTTTTAATGAACAGGAGGATATGATAATGATGGTGACAACACATTTGTTTTCTCCTTCACCAAAGTTGAAGAGCTTGACCATGTCAGAGAGTAAGGAACAACTATATACAGTATTGTGAACTTAAAAACATTTTTCGTTGTTAAAACAGACTAATTGACGTGAATTTTTGTTAAGAAAAGCCAGTATAGCTACTATGTTCTGTTATTTTATTTATTTATTTTTCACTCAATTCATATAATCTAATATACTATGTACAATCAAATATTAGTTAAACAGTCAAAAAGGATGGTTTCTGAGAAGGAACAGCTTCTCAACAATGGACAAAACTGGTGTTCCCATTTTATCCTTTATTCGAAAGTTCAACTGTATATGTATTTAGCACTAATATTGTGGCAGCTTGTTTTTGGTTTTGCAAATAGAATTGAATTCATGAGCCCACCAATGATATGAAATTTAATTTGCAAGTTGGATATATGAGCATGCTCAGTGCCCCCAAGCCATAATCTGGGGTGGGGTCGGGGACGTGCCACCTGGTCCCCCCACTTCCATGATCAAGACAGCAATAAATTCAATAAAACCACAAGTTGGAGTGGATGACAAAAACAAGAAGGTTAGTAATTTTTACTGTAATCAATTCAGGGTCAAGCAAAAAATTCATCAAATAGAGATTATTATCACCCCTAGATGTAAATCCTCAGTGCTATTACTAAATCATTTCTCACAAGAAGAGGATGGTTTATTTGGTATTTATCTCATCAGGCATCAATGTCATGCAATGAAAACTGGCTGTCTCTTGTATAAAAGAAGCTAAACATACAAGAAACACTCGTCATCATCAGATTTATAGTGTTGTTTTGGTTAACTAAAACTAAAACTAAAATTAATTTTAGTTACACCTAAAACATTTTAGTAAACGAACCAAAACTAAATTTCACATAGGATGATAAAAGTCATAGAGCTCTTGAATAAAACACTTAAATTATTTTTTAATCAAAACTAAAAATATAGCTAACTATTTGTAGTGACATCTCTAGAAGACAAATGACCAGTGGTATCCCGGGAAGCAAAACCCTTTACCCAATCATTTCTTCGTAGTACCTGAGTAATTGCTTGGCTAAAACAAACTGTTGAACAGCAGTCAGCGGTTGCTCGACTATCTAGTCCTGCCACATCCCTTTAGCACACGCATGTCAAATCATTCAGTCTCCGTGCTGTATTTGCTGTCCGTTCACAGTAGAGACTGCGGCCACAGGTAATATATTTCAAAAACTAAATTATTGTAAAACCAGCTATCAATATGGTGGAACAAATTGAAGTCTGCATTTGAAAAACAAAAACAAGCTACCTCAAATAACTTGAATTTAAAAAAAATTGAATTCTAAAAAACCAAAACTAAAACTAAAATTGAAGTTAGTAAATTTGAAAAACTAAAACTAGAATTGAAATTAGTACATTGGAAAAAACTAAACTAAACTAAAATTAATCTTGAAATATTTTTGTAAAAAACTATAACTAAAACTAAAATATAAATGTTCAACCAAAACAACATTACAGATTTAGCACAAACTCCAATTCATGCTTAGCATAAAGTAAACTACATATATTCCCTGGGAAACATAATATTATTTGTTGACTATGTCTGACCAGCACTCGTCTGAAACTTGGCAAATGTGCAGGGTCGTTGCTACGCCGTACTTCAACTGCACTTAATGAAGTTTGAGTGGTTGTTCAGAAAGTGTGTGCGACTGGTGACTATATAAACAGCACAAGTCCTTAGCAGGAAATTCCAGTTTATTTTTACAGTAAAACAACTTCTTTTAAAGCAAACTTTTGCCAGTGTAATAGCTATAACCATTTCTCTATTTTAATTAAGGTGCTTGTTAAATGTTCTGCATTTCGCTATAAATTTTGTGTGTCAACAAATATTTTAAATGTTTTAATAGACTCAAAATTGACTACAAACAACAACAACCAATGATAGTACAATTAAATGAATGGTTAGAATCACAGTGGTCTTGTGTAGGGGTAAACATTAACTAGATAAATATTAAAACAATTTTTACATTCTATGATTTGTTAATATTGTAAGAAAAAGTCTACCATTGAAACTCTTCACTGCTTTAGCTATTTTTCTCCAGCTTGGCCTTCCTTGTCTTCGATAATCGTAATCCAATCTTAGCCAAGCAGCCAGCACCTCTTGTAGACACAATGTAGCGTTATTGGGATAATTGAGTCTTATAATTTTCACGGTAGAGTGACATAAGCCCAGCTGTATAGCAAATTCCTGCCAACGTGGAGAAATAGGATTCCGCAACTCTTGAATAATAATTCCCAAGCTATCGATGTCTACAAATTCAAATTAAATTGCAACATAAAATAGTTGCATAGTGTGTCAACAGGATAAGCATTAAAAGTCCTCAATCAACTAAGTAGCTATTACTATTATTATTACTATTGAATATATAATCTGTTGTTGCTGGAAATATCAATTGACTTCCTTTATCACTACCATATTTTCAGTGATGACCAATGCATAGGTGTCAAAATGTCTGTATTGTTATATTATGCAAATTAAACTAGTGATGTGCTTCAGCACAAATGGCTAGTGAACCACTGTGCACACGTTTTTCAAAAATTTTTTTAACTGGCTATCAAAATTACCAGCAGCTCCTGACAAAAAGCACTGTACAACTAAAACACGGCCGAGTTTTTGTAACTACATGAAAAAGGGTTTCAATGTCATAGTAACCACTCTCGCAACATTTTGGGGCTTGAAAAGCAAGAATTTTTAAGGAATTATAGAACAATTTAGAGCTTAATTCTAAACAAGATTTGCTTACTAACAAAAGAAAGCCTAAGAAGTTAAAAAATGAACAACAAAAAACAGCAAAAAAACAGCTCATATTTTTTTGTTTACTTCAAAATGCTCTTAGCTAAGCAGCAGATGTAACACACAACTGTAACACACAACAACAAACACACACACACTAGTTCACTGGATAGCTATAACCAACACAAGACTTACATTTAGAGACTTGGACATATTGGGCAATGGTAAGGACAAACAGCACATTAACCGAGATAACACAACACGGGCACTAATTCTAGAACTCCAGTAAGTTTGTAAGACCTAACCATATCCTGCAATGTTCAGATATAAGAAACAGTCAAATTTCTGTGGATAATATGGGTAGAGATCATTAATAAAAAGATTTAGTTTAGCGGAGCTTGGGACAGGGGTCTACCACCTAGCTAACACAAAAATGTGAGGGTCAATGTACAAAAAGACATACGTATGCCCAAACATGCAAATAAATATCCCTAATTTTCTACTGTGTTACCCCCTGATGGTGTCTCGCTTGTATTGTTCGCTGGCTCACCAATTTCTTACCCAGCTCAGTTGAATCAATAGCCTGAAGCATATCTTGTAGAGATTGCTCTTCGATATTTCGATTATCAGGTACTATATCCATAGAGTAAAAAAATTACGAAAAAAAAATGAAAGTTGGAACAACCAATTAGTAATACAGTGCAAGATTATTAATACTTTTGGCAAATATAAGGGGAAAAAAACAAAAAAAAACAAAAAAAAGAACAAAAAAAACAACAACAAACAAACCAAATAGGTGTATATAATATAAGCAACAAACAATATTTGCAGTAGTTTCCCAATTTCGTATAAAACCTATATTAGCATTAGTGCTCTTTACTAGTATTGCTGGGGTATTAAAGTGTCTTGTGCATGTTGTGATACTATGGCAATAAAATTAAGTCATATGCGACAGTACTTGGGAAAAGGGACCAATTACTTAAAATCAAAAATGTACAGTAGAGCCCACGCACTGACAAAAAAATTTATTTTTGGATTTTCTTTTTATTGGCCCACTGATATCTCCTACCCTTTAGCTACACTGACACCGCTGAAACCGTTGTTAAAGGTCCCTGTTCAAACACAGCCATCTTTTACTCTCTATTTTGACTTCCGTGCATGCACGGAAATCCAACCCGCGAGTAATAGAAAATCGTGGACGAATTCAATTTGTTGCCTAGCAACAAATTACCCCGACCTCGGAAAATCGGGGGTAAATTTTTATAAGTTTTTGTTGGCGAGCGAGCGAAGCGAGCGAGACACTATCAGGGGTAACTCAATCGAGATTTCGCTATATATATTTATTTATTTATCTGTTTATGGGGTACGTGAGACCTCTGTTTTCGCCCGCGCTTTTAATTACGTAAGTTAGGTAAAGCGTTCACAGCTCCAGTATTTTTCAATTAACAAGCTCTGAGAATCCTTAGTGGCGGTGGTAAGTCAATGCGCTCTTTGTCATGGCTATTAGCCTTGCGCAACAGTATTTTACTTGAAAATACATTGTCCACTAGACTACTGCGAAGGTAAGTCTGTGTAGGTGCATGTTCAGTTGTGTTAAAGCATTGTGTGTTTACAACCACTACTTAGCCAAAGAATAACACAAAGAAAACTTTTAAATAACGTATATTGTTTTGTTGTAGTTGTTTTCCTTCCAAGCAGTTGCAGAGAGTTGTTACTATGGCGCTGAAATCACTTTACCCTGTATGCTAAATCAGTAAAAAAAAACTGGACCTTATTTTTAGTAGCTTCAGTGTTAGAAGTCAAATCATTCATATAAGTCTTTAGGCCTGAAAATACATTGTCCACTAGACTACTGCCAAGGTAAGTCTGTGTAGGTGCATGTCCAGTTGTGTCAAAGCATTGTGTGTGTTACAACACTATTAGCTAAAGAATATCACAAAGAAAACTTTTAAATAACGTGTATTGTTTTGTTGTTGTTATTTTTTCCTTCAATTCAAGCTGTTACAAGGGTAACACAATCGAAAATCGGGGAAATGTATGGACGTACGTAAGGCATTTTTGTACTTTGACCCTCGCGTTTTTGTGTTAGTTAGGTTGTCGACCCGTCCCAAATTGCACTAAAAAGAATCCTCTGGTTTATCGATCAGTACCCGTATCACCCTAGAAATTGAATTGTTTACCGTTTTGAATTCTTTTGCCGGTACAGTTAAAACTTGACAACTTAAGGGACTTCAATTTCTATTCGAGTTAGTGGTGGTGGTAAGTCAATGCGCTCTTTGTCATGGTTATAAGCCGTGCGCAACAGTATTTACTTGAAAATACATTGTCCACTAGACTACTGCGAAGGTAAGTCTGTGTAGGTGCATGTCCAGCTGTGTCAAAGCATTGTGTGTTACAACCACTACTTAGCTAAAGAATATCACAAAGAAAACTTTTAAATAACATGTAGTTTTGTTGTTGTTGTTTTTTCCTTATTTTCAGTAGCTTCAGTGTTAGAAGTCAATAAAAATAGTATAGTCTTTAGGCTCGCTCGCCATTTGTGCTCAAGCACATCACTAGTTATAGTAGCAGTGCAGCAACAGAATAGAAATAATAAACATGAATAATCTAGCTATATAAGTTGATGTTGCTATTTATGGAGTCTTATAGTTGGAGTCTGCAGACCTGGAGACTCTCCTGGTACTATTATTGTGAAGACACTGGAAGAATCAGCAAGTCTCTAACTAGACAAAGGTTTTAGTGAAGATGAGGATTTCTGTCACACTGTAACAAGACAAAGCAACACATTTTGAAAGTCCATCACTTTTGTTCATTGATTTAAAGAGATTCCTATTATTATTCATTGTTCCGAACAGGCAACAAGCTGGCTGTCTCACTTAAGACAAATATAATCCTAAACTTAGCTAGCCAGTGAACTAACAAACCAAGCTAGCTGATCATTTCTAAATGAGTGACTGTATTATAGTTACCTTGACTTACTGTAACTATCAAACTGTTGGAAACAGAAAAGAAAAAAAAGAAGAAGCTCAAAACGGCCTGCAAAACTATGTCTATACGCATCTAGTGCTACTTAAAGCCATACCTGTCTAGTACCCTTACACAACGTAGGGTCTGAACTGAGTAAGGCCTCCCCTATCAACGAAGTAAGCGGCCCCAACTATAACAACTTACTGCCGTTCAGCTGAGCACCACCATTTTCCAAGCAACAAAAGTAAGTCTTACGTAACCCGTAACGCGGACTTTCGGTTAGATTACAAAATTCAACGTTAACTCCGCCAGAAATTGAATAAGAAGTTTTAATTGCAGTTTTCTCGAAATAACTGTGCTCAAGTTGCTTAGATTGCCGCTCGTATATTTAGTGAACCAAGCAGCGCCTGCCTATAAACTTGATATTAAAATACTCCACATGAATTATTCTACACTGTGGTATCAATAACTCATTTTTCAATTTTTAACGCAATTGGTCCCTTTTCCCGAGTACTGTCACATGACTAGATTAGGCCCAACTCTAAATTTTAAGGGACATTTTATTCCCCACACACATGAACAGTTTAGCCTCAAAGTTGTGAAAAACAACAACAAAAAATTGGATAAACAACAACAACTAATAAACTATAGCCACAAAAAATGCTTTAAAATATATCTCCTTTCTACATAATTCAAGTGCAGTACATAACTTACCCAATGCTCGTTGGTGAACTTCAAATATGTCACTGAAAGTTTCTGCTGGAGCCGGAAGAGTGTCTTGATAACATTTTCTTATTCTGAGCTCGTATGAAGTGTCAAAACCAGAATGAGGTAGAACAATTGGTATTTCCTGCACATCACTGGATGGTAGAATGACTGCATTTCCATGAACACATTTCCATTCTCCATTCAGTTGGCACTGTAACTCAATGGCAGACACAGTGTACAGCTCACTCTGTCCGTCTTCCCCAGCAATGACATGGACTACTGGCTGGCAATTCCTCCATTCACACGACTGTATCTGAGGCTTGACTGAAAAAATAATTTATAATGTACGCTTAAATTGTCTTATGTATCAGGATAGTTCTGATTGTGCAAGCCACCCCCAATTATTGAATCTATTCAACTGAAACAGGTATTCATCAAAGGTAATCGTTCAATAGTTGTATTGGTACGCTTAAAATACTAAATCAAACTTGGCAGCTTAGCAGCAGGCTAGTTGGGGTTAATACCTGGCAAAGTACCCATAGTAAGGGGACGGGTAAGGCATATGGCCGCACATGACAGCATTGGCCATGTGCGGTAGGTGAGTCATAAATAGAGTGTACATGTGCATGTAAGTGCGTCCATCGCTGCCACGAGAAGTAGAAGCGTGAACAAAACCGTTAATTTCAATGTCTGACGGGTCGGGCAGTTCAAAGAGGAGGAAGGGAAGCAGTGGGGAGCCCCTTCCCAGTGTTTCCGAAGGACCTAGGGGGATGCTACCCCAAAAGCCTCAACAACGGACTTCGATAGGAGGGTTAAGGCTTTGGTGGAGAAAATACTGCGAAGCCAGGAGCGGACAGGACCTTCAACCGCTAGTGGCAGCTGGGCCCATTAACATTATTTATAGGGGCATGTGGCTCACTGTATTATGTTGATTACTGTACCAGGGCATGTGGCCCATTGATAGTTCTATTCATTCCATTTACTGGGGCATGTTTGGCTCACTGTGTTATGTGCAATATTGTGTTAGGATATGTGACCCATTGTATTATGTGCATTGTTGTGTTGGGGCATGTGGCCCACTGTATTAGGCGCATTGCTGTGTTAGGGCATGTGGTCCACTGTATTATGTGCATTGTTGTGCTAGGGCATGTGGCCCACTGTAATAGGCGCGTTGCTGTGCTAGGGCATGTGGCCCACCGTATTATGTGCATTGTTGGGCTAGGGCATGTGGCCCACCGTATTATGTGCATTGTTGGGCTAGGGCATGTGGCCCACTGTATTATGTCCATTGCTGTGCCAGGGCATGTGGCCCACTGTATTATGTGCATTGTTGTGCTGGGGCATGTGGCCCACCGTATTAGGCGCATTGCTATGCATTGCTGTGTTAGGGCACGTGGCCCACTGAATTATGTGCATTGTTGTGTTAGGGCATGTGGCCCACTGTATTATGGGTATTATTGTGCGAGGGCATGTGGCTTCTACATAGCACGGAATGTTGGATTGAGACATGGGGGCATCTCACTGTCCTGGTTGTGTTAAGTCATGCAGCCTTCGTTAGCAGGTCTATTTGTTAGGGCATGTGGCCCACCTCGTTAGAGGGAATATTTGTTGGATCGTGTGGCTCAGCAATATTTCTGGGCATACACGCTGTAGCGTTGGGGAGAGGTAGTATTACTCCAAATCCGATGAGGCCGCAGTGGCCGCGCTAGAGCTCCCGCAGTCTGGTGAAGCTGTGGGGGTCGTGGCAAGGATGGTCCCTCACCCATCCGAAAGAGCGGCAAGTGATGTGGTGCCAGTGACGAAGACAGCAGAGAGGGAGGCCCAGAAGTTCTCCGTGGGTGTGACACTGCCAACGGTCCCCGTCAGGCTGGTGAAGTGCATCCTGTCGGGTGAGTACGTCGACATGGGGGAGCTATCCCAGGAAGCATTCCGTGCCGAGTTCAGGCGAGCCGTGGATGGGGAGGATCAGAAACCCTCCAAATCAAGGGCAATTCGCCCGGTCATGGACCGGGACACGTGGGCTGCCAGCTTCGCTCAATATGCAGGCACAGTGTGCCGCTCACACCCCGAGAAGGCTGTGGCTCTGTGGGGTCACTTGGCAATCGTGATGTCCTGCCAGAACAGAACCACGTCTGGGTGGTGGAGGACATACGACGAGTCGCTGAGGCACAGCTACTCCTCCATGGAAGACGCGAGTTTTGAGCTCAACCAGTGTTTATTCACCCAGGCCATGGTGGAGAACTTGGAGGTGAACCAGCATGCTCAAATCCCAGTGCCTCTGCCAGTGGCGCAAGCGAGACCAAGGAAGAGAAGGGCCTTTGCCTCTTTTGCTTGGAACGATGGCAGGCCCTGCACCTCGACTCCTTGCAGGTTCGCACACTGCTGTGTTCGGTGTGGTGGTGACCATACCAGGAGGTATTGTCCCCTCATGAGTGATGCGCCACTGGGAGAAGAGGGTTGTAGGGGATCAACCTGAGCTGTCATGGAGTCCCCTGTATAGACTGAACTTGATTCGGTGGCTGTGTATATGACACTAAAACTGTTCCTATGCATTGTAGTGTTGTTACATCATAGTTCCACACTTATTCTTGTTGATTAAACAAGAATAAGTGTGTTATCGGACAGCTATCATGTGCATGTGGGGACAGATGTACGAGGTAGGACACGGAAAGGGGGCTTATGGTATAGATAAAGGTGGGGTGGACGTGGGGTGATTGTTCAGGTTGTATGGGTAGGAATTGCTTTAATTGTGGGGGTAAGAGGTATGTGTAGGAATCACTTTAATTGTGGGGGTAAGAAGTATGTGTTTATTCTACTTGTCGTAGGGACTGTGGGTGGTGCCTATGTGTATATGGCCGAATTGCTGGCATTGGGGGAAAAGGTACCTGACAGCCCGGTTCACTGGCCTGACATACCAGAGTGGAATCAGATAGTGACACCTATGGTTGTTGGTGAGTAGGACACCCAGTTGTCTTCTCATCCAGATGAATCATACTGTGAATACCTGGTCGAGGGACTTCGGCAGGGATTTCGGATTGGTTTCAATCATGGTTCGGCCAAGTGCAAGAGTGCCGTGTCAAACATGTCATCGGCAAGTGAGAGGCCCAGTGTAATTGATGAGTTTGTTACCGCAGAGCTGGCAGCGGGAAGGATACTGGGACCTGTGGAAGCCGCTCATACCCACCAGATCCTTAAAAATCAGTTCGGACTAGTCCTGAAGGGTCATGCACCAGGAAAGTGGAGGCTGATTGTGGACCTCTCCTTTCCCTCTGGTAGTAGCGCCAACGACGGAGTTGACCCGGAGTTGTGTAGTCTACAATACACGTCAGTAGATGCGGCTTGTCAGAAGGTTTTGGAGTTGGGGAAAGCAGCCGTGCTGGCTAAGTTCGATGTTTCTGGGGGTTTAGGACGGTGCCAGTTCACCCCGACGATCGCCATCTGTTGGGTATGCATCGGAGGGATAGTATTTATGTGGACAAGGTGCTTCCTTTTAGCCTCCGGTCAGCACCGAAACTATACAATGCCATTGGTTATGGCTTACTGTGGATCTACATGTAATGGGCATCCACTACCTGGATGATTTTCTATTATTCAGTGCACCAGACTCACCTCAGTGCGGGGAGTCTCTGGGCAGAGCTTTAGCTCGGTGTGATGTGTTGGGGGTGCCTGTGGCCCCAGCAAAAACTGAAGGCCCAGCCACCAAGCTGGTGTTTCTGGGCATAGAGTTGGATTCCGTTTCGATGACAATTAGCCTCCCCCGTGAGAAGCTGGAGAGGCTGCGTGCTATGATCCAGGAATGGGAATCCAAGAAATCATGCACTAAGAGGGAGTTGCTGTCGCTCATTGGCTACATGCAGCACGCATGTCGGGTTATCAGGCCCGGCCGTTCCTTCCTCCAGCAAATGTGATAGATCTTGACTGGGGTGAAGGCACTGCATCATCGGGTGAGACCGAATGCTGGTTTCAGGTCAGACCTCAAATGATGGAATTGTTTTCTGCCTATATGGAATAGACATGTCCGATGTCCTCTGTGGTTAGGGGAGACCCGCAAGTGGTGATCACGTCGGATGCATATGGGAAGTGGGGCTGTGGAGCCTACACGTCAACAGGGGACTGGTTCCAGCTCAAGTTCCAGGATAGCTGGTTAGAAATCCACATCACTGTGAAGGAGCTATTGCCTATAGTCCTGGCTGTGGCTGTGTGGGGACATCTCTGGCGAGGTGTGACAGTGTCATGTAGATGTGACAATATGGCTGTAGTGGCAATTGTGAATTCTGGAAAGAGCCGAATGGATCGGGCCATGCATATGATGAGATGTTTGTCTTTCTTCTTGGCCCGGTGGGACGTGACCCTAGTATGTCAGCACATCCCAGGTATTAAGAACAATGCAGCCGATGCATTATCTAGGGATTCTTTGCTTCTGTTTCAGCAGTTGGTGCCGGGGGCAGCGGAAGTGGCCACACCCATCCCAGAGGGTTTCATTCGTTGTCTGGTCCGTGTCAATCCGGACTGGACAAAGGTGGACTGGGTGGCCCTGTTCAGAAGTTCTACATGATGGGTCTGGCAGAGTCCACTCACAGACTTTATGCTTGCGGGGTGAGACATTTTATGGGGATTTGTGCTGCAGCAGGTCGGGCTCCGTGCCAGCGGATGAAGATGCCCTTTGTCATTTCGCTGCTACCCTGGCCGAGAAGGGCTTGCGTCATAAGACCATTAAGTCTTACATGGCCGGAGTCCGTCATCTGCACATTTCGGAGGGCCATGGTGACCCTTTTTCGGGCGGTCTACACAGGTTGCACTACGTTTTACGGGAGGTGTTAAGCGTGTTGAGGGCCTGGCTGGGGTTATGAAGCGGGAGCGTAGGCCTATTACGCCGGAACTTCTCCACAAGATCAAGGGCGTGTGGGACCCCCGGGCACATGAGACAGATGTGATGATGTTATGGGCCGCATGCTGCTTGGCCTACTTCGGATTTATGCGGATTGGTGAGTTGACTGTGCCGTCAGAGGAGGGACATGACCCATCGAGCCATCTATCGTGGGGCGATGTGATCCTGCCTGTCCATCAAGACTTGAAGTGCGCATAAAGGCATCTAAGACTAACCCCTTCCGCCTGGGCTTCTCGTTATTTATCGGCAGAGTGGCTTCAGATCTTTGCCCTGTCTCGGCCATGCTGGCATACTTGGTAGCTAGGGGAAAAGGCGAGGGCCCCCTTTTGCATTTTAGCGACGGGAGGCCACTCACGAGACAGCGTCTGGTTTCGACTGTGAAAGATGCGCTGGACAAGGCGGTGGTTGACCCAGGTCACTACTCAGGGCACAGCTTCCGCATAGGTGCAGCCACCACAGCAGCGGCTAGAGGGCTGGAAAACTCTACGGTGAGGACATTAGGCAGGTGGAAGAGCCTTGCGTACCTGGACTATATAAAAATCCCTAGAGAGCAACTGGCATCCTATACAGCTAGAATATGTTAATATTGTTGATACTATGTTTTACGTAGTGTGTATGTGACGTTATTCAATGTAATATTTGAGTCTCTCTCTGTTTTACGTTGTGTGTATGTGACGTTATTCAATTTAATACTTGAGTCTCTCTCCCACCCACCCCCCCTTATCTGTCTTGGTCTGGACCTGGGACGGGCGGTCATTCCTCCACTGGAGGAATTAAAGGCCGGGGCTTGCCACACCCCATTAATTATGCCCCAGCCAGCCCAAGCCGATTTAGGGGCGGGGTTTCAGGCCCTACCTGTGCCAAACAACTCAGCTACTGAAGCTGCGGTCCAGGATTGAGCAGGAGCAGGGTCGTGAGGAAGAGGTAAGTTGAGTTCGAGAGTGGCGGGCAATCATAGGGTAATCCGGGACTTGCTGCCAGGGGTTAGTGGCAGCAAAGAAAGTAATGGTGGGTTCTGTTAGGGTACGAGTTGTAGAATTAATGGCAGCTTAGCAGCAGGCTAGGCGGGGTTACTACCAGGCGGAGTATCCATAGTGAGGGGTCGGGTAAGGCATATGGCTGCGCATGGCAGCATGGGCCACGTGCGGTAGGTAAGTCATAAATAGAGTGTACACGTGCGTGTAAGTGCGTCCATCGCTGCCACGAGAAGTAGAAGCGTGAACAAAACTGAACTTCCCACCCACCCACACACCCCCTACGGGTACGAGTTGGGAGGGGAGAGGGGTTTTTTATGTTTTTTTATTTTATTTTAACCTCCGGTGAACAGCTAGTCTATTTTACCGTGAAAATGTGGGTACCGGAATTAAAGGGGCTTGCCCCACCCCATTAATTATGCCCCAGCCAACCCAAGCCAATTTGGGGGCGGGGTTTCCGGCCCTACCTGTGCCAAACAACTCAGCTACTAAAGCTGTGGTCTAGGATTGAGCAGGAGCAGGGTCGTGAGGAAGAGGTAAGTTGAGTTCTAGAGTGGCAGGCAATCATAGGGTAATCCGGGACTTGCTGCCAGGGGTTAGTGGCAGCAAAGAAAGTAATGGTGGGTTCTGTTAGAGTACAAGCCGTAGGATTAAGTTAATTTAAACACTTACATACAATTTACGCACATCTCCTAAATCTAGAAAACTTTAAGTTTGTATGTATGTAGGCATAATTGCACATAAGAGCAACAACTACAATAATAATAATAATTATTATTATAATAATAATAAAAGTAATATTAATTTCCTTTATACACTCTAATCCTGCTTACCATATGTTGGCATGAAAATATCCAAGCTGTTGCTGCATACTTGCAACCTATTCTTGTAGTGGACTACAGTGAAGAGACCTTCACACACAGCCTCTGATCGAGGTGGCAACTCCAGCGAAAAACAATACTTTCTTTGAAACTCTGGGAGCTGAAACCTTTTCAATTCCTGTTCACCGTGACGACCTTTAACAACAATGACCAAACAATTCATTTCAAAGTTCCCTTCCGGATGATGTATTAATTTTTTCGGAGTTTCAATTTCCACTTTAATCATTTCTCCTGAGTGAGAAGCTAAACTTATCCTGGCTTGCACTAAGAACAAAAAATTAAATATCAATAAACAACAAATAACAGGTGTATTATATTATTTAGACTTTGCTTACACGCTGATCTTAGTCAAATCTTGCAAGTCTATAGTATCAGGAGAGTAATTGTGGACACTCACTGGCCAAGAGTCATACTTTGCAATCTTTTTCTTATAAGCAGGTCCCAAACGATCCACCAAATCACTGGGAGTAGTAACATCTTCAGACAAAATATTAGACAAACAAATAATGAAAACTTCAATCGACACAATTAAGGGAAAAAAAATTGCAGATATATCTGGGTTTCCTCAATAGCTATATTTTTATAATTCATTAGATGTATTCTCTCTTTCACAGGCATTTTTTTAACAATACAGAATTAAAAATAAAAAATAAATAAAATGTTTTTTTGTTATCGTTAGTAAGTAAGAATTTATAAAAATTAAAAAAAACCGAAAGGACAAAATGTTATTTACAAGTAATTAAACGCGTGATTTACCTTGACTACTTGATGATGTGCCACTCAACACTATTCCTAAACATGTGAACAGGAAAAAAAATCTAATAATACCATACAATAGCTAAAAACTTCAACCTGTTTAGATTTTACTAAAATATTAATAGTGGTTCTGTAAGCAAATATGCACGTATGTAAACGATTTGCAATTTTAGGACAAGTAGGGTAAGTATTTAGCACGAACGTACTCAAATATACCAACAAACAAACAATATATAAAATACATACATTTAACTAGTGATGTGCTTGAGCACAAATGGCGAGCGAGCCTAAAGACTATACTATTTTTATATGAATGATTTTGACTTCTAACACTGAAGCTACTGAAAATAAGGTCCAGTTTTTAAATTTCGTATACACGGTAAAGGGATTTCAGTGCCATAGTAACAACTCTCTGCAACTGCTTGAATTGAAGGAAAAATACAACAACAAAACAATACACGTTATTTAAACGTTTTCTTTGTGATATTCTTTAGCTAAGTAGTGGTTGTAACACACAATGCTTTGACACAACTGGACATGCACCTACACAGACTTACCTTCGTGGTAGTCTAGTGGACAATGTATTATCAAGTAAATACTGTTGCACACGGCTTATAACCATGACAAAGAGCGCATTGACTTACCACCGCCACTAACTCGAATAGAAATGAAAGTCCCTTAAGTTTTCACGTTTTAACTGCACCCGCAAAAGAATTCAAAACGGTAAACAATTCAATTTCTAGGGTGATACGGGTACTGATCGATAAACCAGAGGATTCTATTTAGTGCAATTTGGGATGGGTCGACCACATAACTAACACAAAAATGCGAGGGTCAAAGTACAAAATTACATACGTACGTCCAAACATATATATAAATAAACAAACATCCCCGATTTTCAATTGTGCTACCCCTGTAAGTGTTTCGTTCGCTACACTCGCTCGCCAAATACATGCACACATACATACATACTCACACATAATACATACATAATATACATACAGTAGGACCTCAGTATAACGGAATTCACTTATCCGGATGACTCGGTATAACGAACGGTGGAATTTGCAAATTATTTGCGCATGCGTACCAATCACACTGCAAAAGCAGCTGTTTTTCTCCTGCAAAAGCAGCTGTTTTGCCCCCACTGTTCTCCATTGCTGGCATTTACAATTTGAAGTCAAAAATTTAATTAAACTCAATGAACCTCAGTATAACGAACATTTCCCTATAGCGAACACCCTGTGGTCCCAAAGTGTTCCTTATACTGAGGTCCTACTGTACATATATACAATATATGCACTATATACAATTATTGGCGAGCGAGCAAGACAGTATTAGTGGTGGACAACGTAAACTAAGGTATATGTTATATGTGTATGGATAGTACGTATGCCCCTTAAAGGTGCACGCGGGTTCCTTTTTTCCCTAAAACACAACTGTTTAGGCTTGACCCCAGTTTCTTCTGATACTACAGCATTGAGTAAGTCTAACTTTAAATTTAGGCTCCAAATTGTGACATGATTCCTGCGAAAACCTTGTTTTTCAAGTCACCAAAGTTGCTGCGACTGGTTACGATGACATTGAAAACCCTTTACCAGGCACAATTTCAAAACTTTGCCTTTATGTGCTGTTAATTTGTTGGTTGTCACGAGCCACTGATAGTCAGAATACAATAACATTACGCCTGTTGATTGAGTTGAAATTTCCTCTGTACACACCCACTCCTCCCTCTAGTCATATTCTTACTCATACGCTTCACTATTCATCCATTCATTACTTTGTCAACCTTTCTTCATGCTTTCAGCATAATCAGTATTACCATCATCTCAATATTCTGACCATGTAGAAGTAGAGACATCATCCTTTGAATGAATAGGAAGTCCAAAATAATTCAGAGAGCAAAGGTAGCTCAGTCAAATCATTACTCATTGCTGGGAGTTTGAAAAAAAAAGTTTACAGCTGTGACCAAATTAGCGCCATATTCCTGGGAAAGCTAATAGGCATAATAAAACTTACCGCCATGTTCCCGAGAAAACTATTTCTTACTTTTTTTCCTCCAATACACTTCGTAAATAGCTGTTTTTCTTACCTGGAATATCAAGTTCCATATCCTCTTGGACATAGCTGCTGGTATGTTCGCTACCTACAGTGCTCTATTAGCTCTCAAGTTGAAAACTACTAGTTTCCTCAACCGGCAATGAAATGACAGCTTTAGCGGGAAAGTCCAACTCTCTATCCTCGACAGAAATACCTCTGCGGTAGGTATATAGCTTCTGTGCCCCTTCACTCTCACGTTCGCTGTCGAAAACGTCATCGCAGACAAGATCCACCGCCTCAGTTGCAGACAAATTTATCGCCATTTTTCGAACTAACGCCAAGTTTATTTTTAGCCCGACTACCTTAGTTAGTTACGTAGTAGCTATTTCTTTTCTAAAAATACATGCAATAGAACAATACATTAGCCGGGCTCTGGACGCTGCAGCTAAGCTAGCGTTTATCGGGTAAATATTTTTTCGCACATTACGTCATCCTTGAGCGCCTATAGGTGCTTGTGCCGGTGAATGGGTTAAGGGAATATTCTGGGTTGCCAATATCTATCTAGGAGCTCAACTAAGATTTACAAATAGCCTGCACCAGCCTTTATACTCTCTAGTGGCAGCACAGAAGCTACCCTTCCCTATAGCCATCCCCACATAACCCATTTTTAATGTAATAGTACGGCATGTAAATAGACCATTAAATAATGTATGGGGAAAAAATCGCTGTTCAATTGAAGTTGCATGGAGAAAGTGAAATAGCATGTAACTAAGTGAAATAGCACTTAGCTAAGTGAAATAATACAGGTAAAAGCGCATGCATGCAGCTCTTGCCTTGGAAACATTCAGTTTGAGTAGTTTCAAGTTGGAGTCTATGTCATTCTTTTGCGCAGAAGTTCTACCCGTATTTGATGGAATTTTTTGTCAACAGATTAGGATGAGCCATAGGCTGAAACGAAGTTCCAGAGGAAGCTAATCCTGAAACAGAGATTTTGAGTGAACAATACAGTGTAGGTACAGTGCAAATAAAGCTGGCCTACTATTAGCGAGTGATGGCACGAGTAACCTGTGCTATTAGGGATCAATAGCTCTCATAAAGCAATTGAAATAGCACTCTTCTTCGCCTCATGCTATTTCAATCGCATTACTCATACTATTAATACCGAATAGCACGGTTACCTGTGCTATTATTACTCATACGAATACCTTATAATACTGACTCGCATTCTTTGCTCACTTAATTTAGTCGCTCTCTCCATTGTTTGCTTCAATGTACAGAATTTTCTTATCAATCCAATCATTCATTCATATCAAAATACTGTGCATTAAATGTTCTAAACAATCATTCCATACCTTGAGAATGAACTGGCAAGACAGTAGATGTCTCTTCCGCCTCCATAGTTCTCAAGAGTAAGTTTGAATGAAATCTGAAGACAAACAGATGTTTTATTAATGTCAAAATGTTGTTGTCTGTGAATTGTAGTGTTCTTAAACAAATCTCCTCTTTTGAAAACCGGTGTCCCTCTATTAGAGATTCTGATCTGAGATATTTGCTAGTATATTGTACAATTATAGCGTAATAAGTACCTCTTAAAGGACAAAATCTGTTCCCAGAGTGCAGTTCTTTAAGTTAGTCGCTACAGCTTGCCCCCTCTCTGTGCAATCTGGCGTAGCCTGACTCTCTACCGAACTAGTCTGGCGCCGACCCTTTACCTTCCCAGTATATGTGGGCGTGGGGGGAAAGAAAGGTCTGGTGAGAGCTCCACATGTAGAATCTCGCGTAGCCAGACCCTTTACCAATCGCTACGCGGGAAAAGGGCCTTCTTAAGATATCTGCAGTTGGAAGTTTCGCTTAGCAATAAGATACAGTCGTTGCTTTGTGCACGGGCCATTGTATATGCCATGGTACCTTAGGTTTTTGTCATGCTTAAGGGTGAATAATGCTAGCCAAGAATCAATATCAGTGCCATTAAATTTTAACTGGCATCATTTCCCAGCATAGTTTTGCATAAGCAACATTTTTCATGGCAATACACAAAACGGAACTCTGCCTACTGAGCTGAACAATTCACGCGCCTGAAAATATTTAATTTACACCCACACTAATTGAACCACAGTTAACCACTTGCTGACAAAGCAAGAACAAACTGCTCAATCAGTACACTCTTTTTCCGCGTAGCGTTTGGTAAAGGGTACTACACATGCACATCGGATTTTTTTTATTTTTATTTTTTTTAATTTTTTTTATTTATTTTTTTTTATAAAGAATGAAGCAAAGCAAACAAAAAACAAAAACCAAGGAAACAGAGGCAATAATGAGATAAGCACTAGTTATAGTGGTCAATGAAAGCGCGCCTCCGAGGACGCAAGGTCCACAGGGGGCAGTGGGTCTCTGCCCGCACGACCAACTGATCGGATTGGTACTCGCCCACGTACGTGACGTCCGCATGAGAGCCAAGTAAAGTTTACGTTTTAGTGAGCGTTTTTTACGCCGTAACGTACGCGGGCACTTACAGTTTAACTGCGTTATGGCGGCTTCATCAAAATGCAGCTCTTTGTTTAGCTAGTGCTAATTCGACTAATATTAAAAACAGACGTCTTCTAGGAACACATGGTTTTAAATGTATCCCAAAGAAGGAAAATGGGTGAATCTGGTCACCATTGACAGTAGGAAAGAAGTATGCAAGAAGTGTTTTTACGCCTATGCAAGTTTTGCAAAGAAAAAAGAGGTAAGTGTAACATGAAAGAGAGAGAATACTTCTGGGGCATTGTGTGTACTAACACATCTGTTCCAGATGAGCTCTTGAGCTTGTCTAGGTGGTGGTTCAAATTCGAACTGGCACAGCATGCGTAAGACTTCAATGCTATAATTCTTTCTTCCTGAACTTTTAAAAATAAGAAGCAGATATTGCCAGCACCCAAGAATCCTTTCTCCATCATCCTCCTTTATAGCATCAGAAAATTCCAGGTAAAAGCATCCCAGACCAAGAAACTTTTTGCCATTCTCTAGCACCTACATTACACATTGTATTTATTTAATACAGGAGAGTATTTGCGTGAGTGCTGCAGGCATAAGTGTAAATGTGGCTAGACAAGTGACTCTCTGGCAAATGAATGATAAAATTACTGTGTACAAAGCACAATGAATCACCTGGGGAACACAAAAACCCAATGTATTAACCAAGAACACAGACGATAGTATGGGAAAATATTGCCCTAAGAGCTCTGAGTGGAGAAACTACTAATACTATGATTGCAAGGCTGTAGCAAGCAAATTTAAACTGGTCCGGCACAGGAAGTGGGTGTGGTCAAAAGGAAATAGGTGTGGTCAAAATAGGTATATATTTGAATACTATTTTTATGATAATGATGACAACAATTAAAACTTTGAAAAAATACTTGCTCGATGTTCAGAACACCCTACAAATTCATTTAGTAATGTTTTAAGATTGATTTCATCAGTTCTGTCTAGCAGCATCAAATAATTGAGCCGATTCTGTTTCATTGTTGCTCAAAGATATGTTTTAATACGCCGCAGAGCACTAAATGATCTCTCTGACGACGCATTGGTTGCTGGCATCACCAATATAAGTTGAACAAGACGTTTAACATAAGCTAGGAGGGACAATTGGCCAGAGGACAAGGAAAGAAAGTAACTCCTTATATCAAAAATGTTGATTGTTTGACTGGATATTTCATTTGACTGATTCTGGGACTGAAAGTGTGTACAAAATGTCTGAAGTTGAGTGCGCAAAACTGCCTCTTCAAAATCGTTCTTATAAAATTGACACACAGTATGCAATTCATTTTCAAAATCCTCTAGCTGGCATGCTTTAAGAAGAAGAGTCTGCAAAGATTCATACTTTTTATATCCAGGTTGATCAAAGCGATTTTCAATGCAGTTGACAATCAAATCAATTGCTTCATAATAGATCTGCCTATAGTGTGCCTTTGGATCACTGTGATTCAGATGTCCCTTCATCATAGCAACGTGGAACTCTTCGACGACGAGGCAACTGCGGTTCACCAACATCCAAATCAGCTGCTATCTTGCTTATTTTGGACCAATATAAGTCAAATGAAGAATCATTTCTCAATGACTTTGAAGTTTGAACTGTCATCTTCGCTATTTGCTGACCCTCAGCTGCTGACAGTGTCTTGATCTGTAAGGAACGACTCAAATTATCAGCATGCTTCAGTAGCATTTCCCCTAGCATATTTCCAAAAAAGTAGACATAACACTTGACACTCCTCTGATCCTTGCCTTTGTTTCGCTATCAGATGTAACACTTGAAAATTGGATGTTACGCTTGCCTGAGCATCTGCCCTCACAGTCCACCTAGTAGGACAAAGTAACCGAATGCCAGCTAATGATGTACCTGGCATATCCTGCTTCACACCCAAGAAAATTGCTTCTCTTCGAGGCGAAAACTTTATGCGCTTCGTAATCTCATAAGTTGTCTCCAAAGCATCTTTGAGTAACTTTGACTTCTTCATAGCATCACTGGCAGCTAAGTTAAGGGCATGGCCATAGCAGTGAGTGAATATTGCTCTTGGCTCAATATCACTTATTTGCTTGGCAACTCCATGCCTACAACCACTCATGGCACTTGCGCCATCATAGCATTGACCACGAACTGTGTCAAAACTCAAATTCATTCGTAGAAATACATCTTTTATTACCGAAACTATCATGTCAGCAGCAATGGAAGTAACACTGTACAACCGACAAAATCTTCATGAACCTGTAAATCATCAGTAACCCAACGAATGAAGAGAGTGACTTGTTCAGTGTTGGAAGCATCAGTCGTTTCGTCTGCCATAATTGTAAGAAAAGGTGATGTTTGAAATTGTACTGCCATATCCGAAGAAGTTGAAGGCCCATCAACTTGATGATCTCATTTTGAATGGTGGAACTAGTGTACACATTCTCCTTCCTTTTCAGCCATTCCTTCAGATTAGCATCTTGAGTAGCTTTCATTTGTAGCATCTGTGTCCAAAAATAAATTATATTTAACATTTAAAATAGTTTTAAAGCTATATATTTATGATGCTGTATAGGTTCATTACTACGGTTTTGTTTTTTGTCATTTTCAATATTGTGTTTTTTTGTCAACTGATGAAGACCGACGGGTCGAAAAGTTTTGACTATTTATAGTTATAATATACTACGAAAGCTAATAAATAAAATAACCAGAAACTATATATTTATCCACCACATTGTTAAATAATAAATGTTTGTTTAACAAAACAGTACCAACCTGCATCAAATTTCCATCTGATTCATCTCCGTCTCCACGTAATGGAAGGCCTTGGCGACACAAGAACTTAATGGACGACAATATTTGAAGTAAGACTTGCTGGTTATTTCTTTTCTGGGTTGCAAATTGATGAGAAAGCAGGTCACCAACATTTCCAGTAGTTGATGGAATTGTAACCATTACATCGATAGCTTCACAATGTGCTGCACTTTTTTCATGATTTCTAAAGCCAGCAGTACCATCTTTCCAGTTAGAAAATCCCCGTGTAACCTACATAAAAAGTTAACTAATTATTAAAGCTACAATTTTGCTAGTCTATTTTATGCTAGGTTTTAGCTGCTAACTTACATCTTACTAGTTTGGTCACATTAAAGCAAACTTCCTAATTTCAGTTAGCTATTCAGTTGAATTTACCTTTGAGAACTAAGCCAGCTCTGAATTTTTATTGCCAGCTTACAGTAAATATGAGTCTGATAATTAATGAGCTATTCTAACATAGTTAGATCTCATTCTCTTAAATTTAGTGGCCAATAGACAGGTATGACAGAAAGCTATATCTCTCCCTTCATCATAGTGCAGGAATGGCCACCTTCGAAACCATCCCGGCTGAAAACTTCTCTGGGCTCCTTTCATACCAAACGACCTCTTAGGGAAGTTGAACTCAAACGGTTGGTGCGGCTTGTCAGGGACATCCATCTCATTACCGATAGGAAAGTAAGTAGCCATATGCAGCCGCTTTTTGTGCGCGCTGCGCATGCGTGCATAATTATATCATATTATTAATTGAACTCTGAACTGTGAGTTTAAAAAAACTGGTCCGGCCATGGTCGGACCTGCCGGACCGCTTGCTACGGCCCTGGATTGGAGCTTTACTTGGGTACATCTTTTTGTGAAGAAGTGGCAAACACTGATAGCAGGCACTCTTTCCGTATCCAGTAGGAAGAATCACAAAAACGTCTCTATTTTCTACAATTTGATGTTGCTCAGCTTAGCTGAAGGCCATCCCATCTCCTGAAACACTTAAGTGATTTTCGTCTTGATCATTGCCTTACAATTCGCCGAAATATACTTGCTTGCCTTGCGTGCTGATGCACGTTCCCTTTAAGCTTACACGCATTAGTACATTCTCAAAGGAATGCCACTAATTACCGATACTGCAATCTGATTGGGCGCCACTATAGTAACTCCAGTACCAATCCGATGTGGAGCTCTCACCAGACACTTTCCTTCCCCCAACGCCCACATATACTGGGAAGGTAAAGGGCCGGCTACGCCAGACTACTACCAAACCGCCCCGCCAGTGTTCCCAACCCACCCCCTTTTGTACAGCTACAACGCGCGTCATTAAGTAGTTTACATGTTGGAGTTGTGGGTGGGGCAGCGAATTATAGTGGTAAAGTGTCGCTGCTAGCAAAAAACAAAACAAAAAACAACAACAACCATTAACTCCCCGCAGTGTCACCATTATGTTGTACGAAATGATGTGTTACACCGACTCCACCTACGCTACCTGCGAGAATAGTTAGACAAAAAGCAGTAAGTCCTTTTTTTTAAGCTTATCCTACTCTAGAGTACTATAGGCCACTTTCAGTAGATGTTGCTCTAAGCTAGTTATAAGGGTGTGGAATGTGAAATGGGTACAGGGTTAACAGTGGATACTTATATTAATGTTCAGGTATTGTAATAGCGATGATAAAATTGAGGCCTGGTATTATAAAGTTTAATGCTTGTGTTACATTGTGGCTAACTCAGATTAGTAAATATTACTTTTTATAGTGTACTTACTTGAGGCATCACGGTACTGTACGGATAGTCTCGTTAACCAGCTGTAGGGATGGGGCACAGGGGAAGGAGAACGTCTGGTAACTTTCACCAGGTTTTTCGTGAAGTTATCCCGGAATGTTGGGACAACCAATTAAGTAGCCACAGTTATGTGAACGTCACTCATACTCATTAACCACATTTACTCAACTAGCCACTTGCTACGCTTTATTTTGTCATTATGTGCTCATATCACGCAGGTCTATGACATCACAAAAACGAAATTAATTGCATTGCAGCATTTCATGAAGGCCTGGTTAAATTTACCAAAAGTTCTCTGAGAACGGCTGGTTATGACTCTAACATACTTAATTGATAACATTTCCCCATATATAATTATTAGAAGAGTCATACGAGGGTATGATTTCTACTTCTATATGATTACAAGTCCCATAATTCTAAGAATATCATCGTCCTCAGCAGTTAGTTTTACATTCATTTTTTCGAGCAAAATTTTTCCTTTTTTTAGGACTAATTAATTTGAATAAATCAACAAGACAGCAAAATAATTTAGAAGAGTCATACAAGGGTATGATTTCTACTTCTATATGATTACAAGTCCCATAATTCTAAGAATATCATCGTCCTCAGCAGTTAGTTTTACATTCATTTTTTCGAGCTAAATTTTTCCTTTTTTTAGTACTAATTAATTTGAATAAATCAACAAGACAGCAAAATAATTTAGCATGTCTTAGATTTTGAAAGAAAATTGCTATGAAAAAAAACCCGGAGGATGTAGAGTAGAGTTTATTCATCGGTGTTAATATGCATAATATGTGTGCATATTGGTTAGACACCCCTCTTCCATCTGAGTTGTCTTACCCCCCCACCCCCAAAGAATTTTTTTTCCATCTTCTTTTCCCCCGAAGCTTCCTCTATAAGTCTCACACTCTTTATTATATATGTTGTTACGTAAGGTGTAATTTGACGTACTTCAAATGAATGATTGACAAAAATATTTTCTACAGTTACAATTGAATACTATAGTTTTGCTGCCCTGTAATATTCATATGGTAGTGAGTAAAGGGGGCTGATCTAGAAAGCTATAATTTTCACATTCAAATTAAATATGACTCATGAGATAATTCACTATTTTTATTAATCCTTATGTAACTGCCCCACCCTCTAACACTGATGTTCACACACCCCTCCCCCACACTCCTCCCCCACACCCCCTAGCAAAAATGTCTACATCAAACCCTGTTGACCCTAATCTTGCTTTGTTCTGACAGAAAAATTAATTTTCCTATTGTCTTTCTGGAAAGGTTTGCACAGACAATTTATTTATTTGAAGTACATTGATAGATAATTGAAAAAATAAATTGCACACACACTGAAGTTAACAAGAATTATTACAATTTAGATGCTGGAGGGTGAAGATTCAAGAGTTGGAGATAAGTCTCCTCCAGACACAAGCTGGGAATGCTCTTGTATTCAAGATGGTAGTCAGAAAGCAGAAGAAGGAGAATGAGGTGCATCAGAAGCATCCAGTTTGGATGCAAGTTGTAAGGACACTTACCAGCTGCTGTCAGTAAACTCTACTGCACCTAGGCCTGTAAAATGGGTGTGGCCTCATAGAACAAGATTATAACTTTGAGGGCCATATTAATATGTAAGTGACAACTTTTTTCCATTTAAATTCACATCTGCAAATTGAATATCAATATGTAAAAGTAGCATATAGCTAAAGTGGACAATTCACTATTCCAATATCTTTTTTAGTGCTCATTTTATAAAAAATATTATTTTTTTGTATGAATTACTCGATAGGGTTAAGTACCATTATTGCTGAATAGTTTGACACATGTCATGCTGGTAAGAGGACATGTGCAACAACTTGCGAGTTGGTAAAGGGTATTATTTGTAGAAACACCCAAGTATCAGTATAGTTGGTTGTGGGCATACAGGAGCAGCCCACATGATGAAGAGAACAGAAGAGAACAGAAGAGAACTAGTTTATGTTATACGTTATGTATCATGTCAGTTATGTTTAAGTCTTGTAGAGTGTGCATCAAGTAGAACATTATGTGTGAGTAGTAGTGCGCAGGTCACCTGCAATATTGTGTATCATTCTCATTGGTTGGTTGGCGAGTGGATCTATAGTCATAAGCCACTCGCCACGTGTTGTAATTTTAGTTCATGCACTTGTACGATATTCGTTGACACAAGAGAGATTAATCTCTAGCTGAACTCTGGTGGCAGCGAACTTTACTGTCCATCAGTCTGTGGCTCTCGCGTTGTGCGCAAGGCGAGTGAGGGCAACCTCGAAACCCCCACAGATTTTGGTGGCAGCGGTGGGATCCTTGAGGCGAAGACGTCCAATTCAGGATCTCGACGAAAGAGGGACCAGGAGAGCACTACGGTATCTGCGCGTCCAGAAGTCTGCGTTCAAGTACGGAGACACTCAAACCAGAAGTGGAAATTTTCCACCCTACCACGGTCTAAGGACTAAGGATCGACCCTACCCTTGCTACGGCAGAGGGAGAGATCACGCTTGACTTGCTACGGCAGAGGAAGGCAAACTAATCACCAGGACCCTTGCCGAGGCAGTGGGAACCGACCGAAAAGAAGGAGACGAGAGACGGGAGAAGGAAAGAGAACCATTGGGAAGGAGGCTTGGACAGCCCTTAGAAACTTGCATTGTGTGGTGTTATTGTGTGCGTGTTGTGAATTTTTAAAGTTGTAAATCGGAGTTGTTGATTGGTTCTAATACTGTGTTGTGTTCATCTTGTAATCACTGTGTTGCTGTTTGTAATTCATAGGGTCTAGACTGAGGACGAGTTCGCTTGCCCTCTATGACAGAGCCTGGACAAAGTGAGGCAGGGAAAAGGACCAAGAAGTTGCCCGGGGTGAGCACCGATAAGGACCTCTACCGACCTAAGGGGAGAACAGTTGCGAAAGCTCGATCACCATATCTGTTCCGAGCTTCAGAAGTCAAGTACGAAGACGAGTCGGGAGCAGAGTCCGAGTTGGCAGAGGACAGTGAAGTAGAGGTGTCGCATGAGGAGATGTCGAAGAGGGGAGAAGAGAGTGATGTGGCGTCGCTGTTGCGGTACCTGATGGAACAAGATGAAAAAGAAAGAGAAGAGAGGAAGGTTGCAGAAGAGAGGAATAGGAGGGCGACCGAAGACGAGGCAACGAGGAGGAGAGAAGAAGAAGACAGAGCTAGGAGATATAGAGAGGATGGAGAAGACCGACGGCGAGGAGAAGAAGCTGCCCGCCGCAGGGAGGAGGAAGAACGACGACGAGCGTCGAAACTGGAAGACGACAAAGTACGTTTAAGACGAGAGTTATTGCATGAAAAGTTAAAGGGGTTAGGAGTGTATAAGGAGGGAACTGAGCTTGGAGCATATTTGGGAAAGTTTGAGAGAATAATGAGAGAAGGGAAGGTGAGCGAGAATGACTGGGGAGAGAGATTATACCCCAGGTTACCTGAGACCTTGTGCATGAGGGTGGCGCAGGCCAGGGACAATGAGGAACAGTATGAGGAAATTAAGAGGATTTTACTGAAGGCCATGGGGGAGACAGCCATTACTTACAGGAATCAGCTGCTAGAGGCCAATGGGGATTTGTTTAAGGGTATGACTGCTGGAGGGATAGCAGACTGGTTGTTACGTGTGACAAAGGGAATGTGTCAGGGGAGTAAGAGCATAGAGGAGTGCATGTTGGCCATAGCGTTGGCCGTGTTAAGGAGGAGTTTGCCGCAGAGTGGTAAGGCATTTTTTGAGATGCGAAAGATTGGGGAGTGGGGGGAACTGAGAGAGGCTCTCGAGGACTGGATGTCCGGGAGACAAAAGGGGAACGTTTATAGGCCTCTGGGCAGTGGTCCCAGCGAGGCAAGTAGAGGATACAGGGGAACAGTGGAGAAAGAAAGTTGGTATGGGCGTACAGGGAAGGCCCAAGGGAGTGGTTTGGGAGATAAAGTGGGAAACACGTACGGGGTTGTAACGTGCTACAGTTGTAGAGAGAAGGGGCATAGGGCTAGTGAGTGCAGGAGAGAGAGACAGGGTAGTAGCTACATCGCATGAGTACCTACCTGTTACAATTGCGGGAAGGTGGGGCATAAGAGTCCTGAGTGCACAGCCAAGAAGGGGACAGTCACAGTCAAGAAAGAGTCGAACCCAACCAAGATGTCCATGCTTAGGAGAACTGAGTCAGGACAGGCTGAGAATGTGGCGTATGGGATGGTGAATGGGATGAGAACCAAGGTCCTCATAGATTCTGGCGCTGAGTTGGGGTCTGTACCCAAGGCACTAGTTCCCGAAGGGGTAGAGCTGTGTGCAGATGTGTATGTGAGGGGATATGGTGGAACAGAGAGAAGATACAAGAGTTGCATGAGTGAGATCATAGTGGGAGGCCACAGGAAAGTAATCAGGGCCATAATAGACGAGAGTGAGTCATCAGGGGTGACATGTTTAGTGCCGGTCTCGTTGGTGGATGACCGGGAAGCGGTGGCTTATAGGGAGGCCATAAGGGAATATATGTCCGAGGACAAGGTGGGAGTCAATGTAGTGACTAGGAGCATGACGAGAAAGGAGGAGGAGTTGGAGGAGAGTGAAGAAGTTGTTGATGAGGTTGTGTCGTGGGACACTGTGAGTCCTGAAGGTGACGGTGCGCCTGAACCTGAGGATGGAGCAAGTAGCCAGTCCGATCCCTTAAATATGCCCGAAGTTGGGAGTAGGGTGGGAGAGGACCAAGGGGTGGAAGAAGCTGAAGGTACGCCTGAAGCCGAGCAGCCCCAGGCGAAAGCGAGAGAAGAGGTAGAGGAAGGGAGTGCGACTCCCTTAGGTGAATTATTAGTGGGGATAGAGTCAGAGAGCGAGTTAAGCAGAATAGCTGGAGATAGAGGACCTGTGAGAGAGGGTCGAGAGAGGGAAGAGTTTGTAAAGGAGTTGCAGGAGGATAGCAGTTTAAGAGAATGGAGAGAGTTAGGAGACAGGAAAGAGAGAGGTTTTAGATGGAAGGGAAGTATGTTAGTAAGGGGGATGTATGTAACATGGGACGAATATCGAGACGTAATTGTGTTGCCAAAGAGTTATAGAGAGAAAGTTAAAGTTTTGGGGCACGACAAGAATGGGCACCTAGGTGCAGACAAGGTAGCGAAGATGGTGGGAAGGTATTTTGCGTGGCCTGGAATGGCCAGGGAAGTGATAGCATACTGTAGGAGCTGTGAAAAGTGTCAGGTGAGGAGCAAATACAGGCCAAGGAGGGCACCGGCAATAGAGAGGCCGATATTGGCAGAACCTTTTGAAAGCGTGGCCATTGATTTAGTTGGGCCACTACCCAAGGGTAAAGGGGGGTGTAAATACATCCTCACGTACGTTTGCCTGGCTACGAGATGGCCAGAGGCAGTGCCTTTGAGGACCATTACGGCGAAAGCTGTTATGGATGGACTGTGGTCCATATTCTCCAGGACCTCTGTTCCCGAGAGGATCCTCACTGACCAAGGCAGCCAGTTTTGTGGTAGGGTGATGACCCAACTGTGTGAACACCTGGGTATAGACAAAGTAAGAACGTCTTCCTACCACCCAGAGACAAACGGTGCTGTAGAGAGGATGCACGGTACAATGAAAAGTATTTTAGGGAAATGTATAGATGACAGGTTGGACTGGGTTGGACAGTTATGTTTCGTGCTGTTCGTGTTGAGGCAGATGCCACACGCTGATTCAGGGTATAGTCCCTTTGACATGGTGTATGGGTTTCGGGTTAGGACGCCTTTGGATGCCCTATACCATGGGTTGTACGAGGTGGAGGCGGAGAAATTGAATGTGTGTGAATGGGTAACAAAAATGGCAGAGAGGTTGGAGAATGTGAAAGACAGCGCAGTGTTAACAATGGCTAAGGGAAAGGAGAGTAGGTTGCAATACTTGAACAGAGGTACGAAGATGAGGGAGTTTAAAGAAGGGGATTTGGTATTATATAGGGTACCAGGGAGGACCTGTAAGTTATCGGATTCATGGCAGGGTCCGTACAAGGTCTTAAAGAAAATGGGAGCGGTGAATTACAGAATTGGGAAGGTTGAGAATGAGAAGCACTCTAAGGTGGTGCATGTCAATTGTATTAAGGAGTTTAGGGAGAGAGCTTGTATAAGGAGGTTGGACATAGTTGTAGAAGAACAGGGAGACGAGAACAGTGTATTGAGAGGTGAATGTGAAGGGTTCAATGAGAATGAACTACATGGGTTACTGGGGACATATGACGATGTCTTCTCCGACAGTCCGGGAAGCACGGATCGGGTGAAGATGTCTATCGATACCGGCGACAGTGAACCTATTCGGCAGACGCCGTATTCGGTCCCTCTAGGGATCAGGGAATTGGTAAAGAAGGAATTGGAAAGTTTGGAAGAGTTGGGAATTATCGAAAGATGCAGGAGCAACTGGGCATCGCCATTGGTGCCAGTAAGGAAGCCAGATGGTAATGTCAGGTTATGCGTTGATTACCGTCGACTCAACGGAGTAACGGAGAACGAACCATACTATATACCGTCGTTCGACGAAATGGTGGAGAAAGTGGGAGCTGGACGGGTGATGTCGAAGATCGACCTGGCCAAGGGGTTTCACCAAGTTATGGTTGAAGAGAAGGATCGGGATAAGACATGTTTTGTTTCACGTTTGGAAAGTTCCGGTACCGTCGGATGCCCTTCGGACTGACTAACGCTCCGTCGGTGTTCCAGCGGTTGATGGATGAGGTTTTAGTTGGATGCAGAGATTGGGCGAACGTGTACATTGATGACATTTTGGTAGTATCGGGTGACTGGAGTAGTCATCTGGAGCATTTGGGGAGTGTGTTGGAGGCCTTGAGGAGGAATGGCCTGACCTGCAAGAGGTCGAAATGTAGTTTTGGGAGGAGAACGTTAGAGTTTTTGGGTCACCAGTTGGGTGGCGGAACGATCAGTGTGCCAGAGGCAAGGGTTGAGGCAATCCGGAATCACCCTCTGCCTAAAACGAGGAAGCAGTTGAGAAGCTTCTTGGGTCTGGTGGGGTTTTACAGGAGGTTTATCCCTGGGCTTCATCAGTGGTTCTCTGTCCTCACGCCTCACACGTCTACGGCAAAGTCTGGGGTGGTGAGTTGGACAAGTCCAATGTTGAACGCGTATCATGTGTTATGTAATCAGCTGTCAGCAGCAGTATGTTTGTGTGTTCCTTGTACTAGTGATGTGTTTGTTGTAGAAAGCGATGCGAGCTCAACGGGTGTTGGAGCTGTCCTTTCTGTGGTTCGGGATAACGAGAAGCTGCCCGTTGCATTTATCTCAAAACAGTTGAGAGGGGCTCAGGCGAAATACAGTGCCCAAGAGTTGGAAGGATTGGGTATATACGAAGCCATCAGGCATTTGCGTACTTCCTGTACGGCAGAAAGTTCACTGTGGTAACTGACCATAAGGGACTAGTGAACATGAATAAAGGGAAACAAGAGAATAGAAGAATCTATAACTGGTGTCTTAAGCTTTCTATGTATGATTTTGTGGTTGTGTACCGAGCAGGAGAAGAAAATATCGTAGCAGATGATTTGAGCAGGTGTCACGGAGAGACAGATGTCACAGACCGTGCCACCCATCTATTGGAGGAGGGGGGAGATGCGGGCATACAGGAGCAGCCCACATGATGAAGAGAACAGAAGAGAACAGAAGAGAACTAGTTTATGTTATACGTTATGTATCATGTCAGTTATGTTTAAGTCTTGTAGAGTGTGCATCAAGTAGAACATTATGTGTGAGTAGTAGTGCGCAGGTCACCTGCAATATTGTGTATCATTCTCATTGGTTGGTTGGCGAGTGGATCTATAGTCATAAGCCACTCGCCACGTGTTGTAATTTTAGTTCATGCACTTGTACGATATTCGTTGACACAAGAGAGATTAATCTCTAGCTGAACTCTGGTGGCAGCGAACTTTACTGTCCATCAGACTGTGGCTCTCGCGTTGTGCGCAAGGCGAGTGAGGGCAACCTCGAAACCCCCACATTGGTGAAGGGTACATGGCTACATAGCTGGAGTAACATTTAGCTAAGTAAAAGAAAGATTTAAGCAGATGAAATTTACTAAATAGATGAGACTGTTTAATGGTGGCTTATTTGTGTGCCTTCAGATGTTTCACGAAGCTGTAAACTCTGCACACAAGAGCAAATTTGGATGCTACATTGATGGCTCTACAAGTTAATCTGGACACTGACTCTCTGTTTCTTATTTTTCTTTGTCAATATAACAATATGTGGACCTCTTATTACTTTCTAATGTACTAATTATCACCTTTTCACCTTGCCATGTAACACTATAAGTGGCCTTGATTTGGATGAATATTTGAGTCTTAAAATGAGGACTGGGAAATTGCTATTGGATTCTCTCAGTTGCGATAGCTAGAGCTAGCCAATCATTCTTACCTGTCCCTCAGTACTAGCGAGCAATAACACACTTTTATAAATATTAAGCAAACAAACTGGTGATATTCTCCTGTATCAAATCAATAATATGTTTCCAATAGAATCTTCAAACTGAGAATTATTTAGGAGTAGGCCTTTTTCAGTTCACAAATCAAAGGTTGTTTGCTTTAAGAAGTGATAAACTTGTAACCAAAGCCCTTTTTTTCCTTTTTTTGGGGGAGGGGGAGTATTTAACAAAAACTAAGACTAAATGTGTGTAGAACATGAAAAAAGAACTAAAACTAAATATTTTAGAAGACAGCCAATTCAAATTGAACCTTCAGCGCTAACACAAGCTAGCTAAACAAGAAATGATTTGTTCACAGTCTGTCCTGCACTCTTACAGAAACTTCTGGAAATGTGGGGAGAGAGTGCAGAATAGTAGCCATGTCCTATTCTGTGCTTTAATTTGACTGGCATTTAGGAAGTGTGCAGGATTGGTGATCAAACTTGTGGCAGGAAATTCTGTTCTTTTTTTTACAGCAAGCCAGTATAACCATTACTCTATCGCTGTTCACTGCATTCCCTACCAATTTTATGTACATACCAGCTAAAAATATTATTGACTAGTCTCACGTAGCCAGACCCCGCTATTCGGGTGGAGGAAAGCGGGTAAGGGTGGTCAAGGGTGGTAAAGGGTCTGACTATGCGAGACTAATTATTATTGACATTATTATTACCTGTAAATTAATTAAGTTTCATTGAATTTGTACTCAGAATTTTAATTTGATCTCTTTACCGTATAAAATTTGGTAGGATAATCAAATTGTTTCTCTGATGAATTTTAGTTTTATTTAAAAAACAACAACAACAACAAAAACAACAACAACAGCAAGTAAACACTGGTGCTAAGTTTTTTATGTTAACTTTATAATACAAAAATAAACACAAGGTATTCAAACAATACTGTGTAACAAGTACTTCTTGTGCATCCTTCCCTCCTATCTGCTTTCACCAAGATGGCAATAAGGTTTCCATAGGTTGGTAAAGGGTCTCTATCTTTCCATACGCGAAGAGCCTCCGGCCTAAATAAATGTCGCAAAGTACCACTTACAATACATATCCAACCAAACAAAAAAAATATGTATTCCCAACCTGTGTCCCTTCAGATTGCTACTTTCACTTTCTTTTGAACGCCATTTTTCTGCGGTCGTCATAAATGTGCTCATTTACCTCTATACTGTCTCAAGAGTAAGTCTGAAACCTGATGACAAACAAGAATTATTTTATCGATGTCAAGCAACTAGGTGGTGTCTATTAGCTGATTGTATAATATTCTCTAACAAGTCTTCATTTAAAAAAAAGTTCCTCTACCAACTTATCAGTTTCAGTGTTGTAGGAAGATGTTTTGGTATGGGTGGGCTCCAAGGGCATGTGTTTTGTGGTTTGCTGGTGTTTATGCAAGATATTACATTTTTAAGTTGTGCAAAAAATTATGGGGGGAGGGGCAGGCCTGTAGCCAGGAGTTTGCACAGGGGGATTCGGATTTCATAGAAACGCAAGAAAGCCACACCTACTTTTGTTTTCTTCATTTATCCTTTAAAAAGTGAAAAAGAAGAAGGGAAATATGCCAAAACCAATAATTTGTCTGACGTTCTATGTGTTCTATTAACAAATTTATTGAACACTGCTGACTATCAGCAATAAGCGGTAAACTGCTAGCGCTTTATCGTTCTCGTATAACCAGGCTTCTAACCACTACCGTGAGTTGTACACAAACAGTGAACCATTAATAGGCCTTTCGTACTATAAGTTATCTAAATAGCTTGCTTTATCAGTGCCATAACGAGAGCGATGTTTTGTAGTCAAGGAGCTCAATGTTTATTTGAAAGCTTGGAATCAGACTAAGCCATCCACATATAGAGTGAAGTATATCCGGGGATATATATAGCTAAATAGCAGAATATTCCATTGCGATTTAGACACGATCGACCACAAGTCGACATACCATAAGTTAAATGTTTCCCCCCTCTCCCGCCCTCCCCCCACTTCCTACACCACTGAGTTTCTGTTTAACAGTACACACACTTTGCTTGTCACTTGTTTAGTTCACAGTGACTGTTCGTGTTTTTTCTTATAACCACACATACAACCCAACTCATTCTTCCTGTGAACACAAATGCATGGTGAAAAGATTCGAGCCATTTCTCAATCATTTCTTTTTAGGGAGCAGAAACAGTCTAAAGTTGCTGTCCAATAAAGGCCCTCAACAAACAAAGACAGAAGACATCCATTCAATTAATACAACTCTTTATCATTTAACATTTAACATACACACACACACAATGTATCCACCATGCTGCTACACCAACACATAAAGATGTTCATAAGTCCTTACCCACACAACTTATATCAATGTGCATTTTTAGTTGAGTTGATTCCTTTGCAATGCTTTCAGCGCCAACGATAGAGCTAGCTTAGCTGCAGTCTGGTCTTTCAAACCATTTACCTGAGGTCGTGGATTTACGCCCCTCGAATAGTTGCTGGTCCAGGCTGTAGTGTAGAGTGTTCTAGCTAGCTATCTCATAAAAAATTAGTTCTTGAAGTTCCCTTACGCTAAAAAGTACAGCTACCGGCTGCCGTTCACTCACTTAGACTTACTGTATTGAAATGCTCTTCCCGAGTCAAGGTTCGCGAAACACTGCCTCAGGGAGCGCTTAGCAAGGTGTTTACATTTTTTTTTGGAATGGTGGGTGGGGCTCGGTAGTGAAGACATACGCACTTTAGTGGCTAACTTGAAGGATGAAATCACTGCAACACAAGAGAGTATTGCTAACAAGGTAACTTTAAATTAAATGTAATTAACTAACAACTTACCCATAAAAAATTGTGTACAGGTGAAGGAGGTCTCGAAGCTGGAAAGTTCACTGAAACGGAAATTCAGTGCAGCGAGTGGCGCATTCTACTCTTCCTTGGAAGGCAGTCTTCAAGCCCTATATGTCCAAAGGCAGGCATATCAGGGAGGGACATTTATCGGCAATCATGTCCACAAACTTTTGAAGGTACATGTAAATTACATCTATTATTGTTACTTAATCAGTTATAACCTTGAATGTTCGAGTCTAAAAGCATCGTGACTCTTTTTGGAAACTTGAAAAATGTGACTCCTGTACCTCCAAGTCTAATGGCAGCTGTAGATGAACTGGTAGAGACCTTCTCGAAGGCTTTTACTTTGTTCAGCCATTGCCACAATGGCTACAACTCGGCTGCATACATGAATGACACGGACATAGACAAATTAGGTAAGTTCAAATAGAAATACCTTTTTAAAGGGAAATCCATTTTACTGCTTTTTTTTTTAGAAACTAGCATTGCCA